>QWCT01000922.1_pt1 | contig 17021 bp, 21 predicted proteins | sample 1972681 | NCBI WGS metagenome assembly QWCT01 (sample SAMN09866701, study PRJNA288562) | Human oral metagenome isolate pre3_saliva, whole genome shotgun sequencing... | isolation source: mouth | host: Homo sapiens | place: USA: California | reverse complement strand
ACAATTTACCCTGATGTTGTGGAATCAGGACTTGGCGGTGAGAGTGTGGTTATAAAGTCACATCACAATGTAGGAGGACTCCCTGACTATGTTGATTTCAAGGAAATCATAGAGCCGCTTAGAGACCTTTTCAAGGATGAGGTAAGAAAGGCGGGACTTGAGCTTGGCATACCGAAGCATCTTGTATTCCGTCAGCCATTCCCGGGACCGGGGCTTGGAATAAGAATAATAGGTGAAGTTACAGCCGAGAAGGTAAAGATAGTTCAGGATGCAGACGCTATATACCGTGAGGAAATAGATAAAGCAGGACTTTCACAGGAAATCAACCAGTACTTTGCTGCTCTTACTAATATGAGAAGCGTAGGAGTAATGGGCGATTACAGAACTTATGACTATGCCATAGCACTTCGTGCAGTTAAGACAATAGATTTTATGACAGCAGAGGCTGCCAGACTCCCTTGGGAAGTACTTGAGAAGGTGACCAACAGGATTATCAATGAGGTAGACCATGTAAACAGGGTACTCTATGATATCACAAGCAAGCCACCGGGAACTATTGAGCTTGAATAGTTAAAAACAGGCTCTAAAGCCTTATAAATAGATGTTTTGTGAGCGTTGTGCTTGAAAAATGCTTGCAGATTAAAAATCACCAAGGGAATAGTTAAATTCCTTTGGTGATTTTTTAAATCATTGTGTGGGGGATGCTATGTATTATAGGTATCATATATAATTGTATCAAATACATCAATCCAAATTTTAACAACATATAAATCTAATGTGAAATTATTAGGAATATTGTCTTTACCTTGTTTATCCGTTTTGTATCTAAAATCCATAGATGTTCTATTTTGGGGAAATATAGATTTAATTATTGAATCAATAATTGATATTTCAATTTCATCTTTACCAAATGTATTTTTAATTATTGGCTTTGTTTTTTCCCATAAAGCATTTATGTCATGAGTGTATAGAATTTCTGAATTGTTGTAAGATAAAATGTTTTTTAATGCCAATTCTAAATATTGCATATAATTAAACATGACAGAGTAGATCATATAGTCAGCCTTAACATCCTGAGAATGTTCAACTAAAATATCACCTGCTTCTTTGAAGGATATAATATATCCAAATTCTTTTGTCGTTGCCGGGAAATTGTCTAACCAGTTTATTTTGACCATATATCCCATATCAAAATGTAATGAAGAATATATGTTTTTTTGAATATAATCTCTATTTTTATACAAAAATTTTATGATTTTATCAGTAGATTTAGAATCTATATAACTTGTATTTATAAATGATATACTCGATTTTTCTATACATGATTTTATTAGATTATGCAATTTTTTACTCATTTGTTCTCCTAATAATTAAATTACAATAAATTATGCTTTTTCAGGTACTCAATTCTCTTTTTTAGAATTTCATCACGACTTAGTTCTTCAAACTCTTTCTGTGTTAGTGGTAGAGAATAATACTCTACAGACTTATTTTTCATAGAATCAAACTGTTCTTTTGTAATAGAGTAAGACTCCAAGTCAAACAGATTATCAGACAACTCTTTTAGGATATTGCATACGTCAGCATTAAAAGCGTGTTCTTTATCATTACCATAGAACACAAGCTTAACATTCCATTTATTTTCATTGGTTTCAATGTCATTATTTGGGAATTTATCTTCCACAATTATTTTAAATCCAATTTCTTTTTTCATTGCCAGTTCATACATAAATAATACAAAATCTCTCATGCTTGAAAGACCGAAAGTATAGTCACTTCTTCCGGCAAGCCAATCTAAAGATACATTGCATTTATCGGCAATATCTATCAGTACATCTATTGTAGGATTGTTTTTACCGTTTTCATATGCAGACATGGACGGTTGAGGTATTCCTAAAAATTCAGCAAACTCCTTTTGTGTTTTTTGATTTATAGAACGAAGATATTTCAATCGTTCTGATACAGTTTTATTATTCATATTATAATCTCCTATATTTATTATATCTTATTATATCAAATCGTATACTAAAAATAAAGAGGAATTCTGATAAAAACTACAAATAACTATTGACATCTGTTATATAAATTACTATACTAATATATATATCATGAGTCCAAATAAACAAAGAAGGAGGAAAATATGAGAAATATGTATGTTGATGCTGAAGAAGTCAGCAAAGATTGGGGAGTTTCCAAGCCCAAAGCATACAAAATGATAAAAGAATTAAATGAGAGAATGCTAAAAGACAATCCGAATCTGATAGTGATTGCAGGTAAGGTTAATCGAAAATTTTATGAAGAAAACTGTTATGGCCAAACGAAAGAAGTATAGGAGGTGATGATGTGTCAGCCAGCAAGGATAAAGAAAGAGGTACATGGAAAATCTATTTAAGGTATGTTGATTGGCAAGGGATGAAACAGATTCACACAAAGCGTGAATTCGCTACAAAGAGAGAGGCTTTGGAGTATGAACGAGAGTTTTCGGCAAGTAAATCGAGAGATTTGAATATGCTTTTTGAGTCATTTGTTGAAATCTATTTGAATGATTTAAGACCGAGAATTAAATACAACACCTACTTAACAAAGGTGCATATTATAGAAACGAAAATAATACCTTACTTTGCCAAAAAATCTATAGCTGAAATAATGGCTCCGGATATTTTACAGTGGCAGAATGAATTACTTAAAAAATCTGATAGTGAAGGTAAGTCATATTCTCAAACTTATTTAAGAACGATTCAGAATCAATTAAATGCAATTCTTAACCATGCAAATAAATATTACGGATTAACAAGCAATCCAGCTCATAAAACAACTAAGATGGGAAAATCAAAGGCACAGGAAATGTTGTTTTGGACGAAAGAAAAGTATGAAAAATTTGCTGAAAGTATTAAAAGCAAACCTGCCTCATATTATGCTTTTGAAATTCTTTATTGGTGTGGCATCAGAGAAGGTGAATTGCTGGCATTATCAAAAGATGACTTTGACTTTGAAAAGAAAACTTTAACAATCACTAAATCATTTCAAAGGCTAAAAAGAAAAGATTATATTACAAGTCCAAAGACAGAAAAAAGTAATAGAGTAATTCAACTACCACAATTTCTATGTGATGAAATGTCTGATTTCTTCGGAATGTATTATCATCTGGATTCAAAGGCAAGGCTATTTACATTTACAAAATCATATTTACATCATGAAATGGATAGAGGCTGTAAATTATCAGGAGTGAAAAGAATTAGAGTTCATGATTTAAGACATTCACATGTTGCGTACCTGATAGAGCAGGGTTTTTCTCCTGTGGTGATTGCAGAAAGATTAGGGCATGAAAGTATCTCAATAACCTTAAATTACGCACATTTGTATCCATCCAAACAGTTGGAAATCACACGGATTATAGAGAAAGAAAGGAATTAAGTTTAGTCAAGATGAGTAGGATATTTAAAAGAGAAAGTCTACAGTCAAAAGATATAAAACTGAAAGTCGATAAAAAGAGAAAAAGAAATATTATAGTGAATTTCAGAATGTCTCCGGAAGAAAAAAGTTTATTGGAAGAGAAAATAGCATTGTCAGGATTAAACAAACAGGACTATATGATTCAAATGAGCTTAAATCATAGCGTTGAAGTATTTGGAAATATAAGAGTATTTGACGAACTGAAAACAAAACTGAATATGCTTGAAGAATATTTTAAAAATGTTAATTTGGACTGCGATATTGATGAAAATAAACTTGAACTTCTGGCATATATTCTGGAAATGTTTGAAACGGTGAATAGAAATAAAAATGACTCTACCTACGGCAATAGATAGAGCCAAGAAGCAACCTGATAAGATTGCAAATCTCAAATAACATTTCATCAGGTTGTACTTCTATCATCAACATGATTATGGAGGTAATAACGATGAATAAAGAAAAATATATTAACAATATTCCACAGGAATTAAAAGAATGCAAGCAATGGTTATGGTTTAAGATTTATCATAACCAAGACAAAAATGGGAATACAAAAACTGTAAAAATTCCAATCAGTCCAATTGCTTATGAAGCAAATGAGTGGAACAAAAAAGAGAACCGGACAGATTTTGAAACTGCTTTAGAGGAACTAGAAAGAAGCGGCTGTGATTGACTATCATTTGTCTTAACTGAAGATGATCTGTTTGTCTGCATTGATTTAGATAATGTTAAGGACAACTTTGAGGATGTGCAAGACATCATAAGTGATTTTGGCGAAACATATAAGGAAATTTCCGTATCCGGCAACGGAGTCCACATATTTGCCAAGGGCAGAATTCATAAGAATGTCAACAATCAAGCTGATCATTTTGAAATGTATAAATCAAATAAGTGCATTGCTATGACTGGTGATGTCATAGGAACTTGCACAGAAATAAAGAATGAACAATATAAGTTAAACCTTTACTATGAAAAATATGCCATTAAAGAAACGATTAGAGAGCGAATTTCATACTATAAAAGCATAGATAGTGATGTGCTGGACATTGAAGGGATTTTAAAGGCAATGTATATGACTAATCGCAAAGGCAGAGAGCTTTTTAGAGGCGAATATTCCACAGGTGATGCAAGCAAAGACGATTTTCAATTGCTTCTTATCTTAAACAGCTTTACACATGGAAATGCAGATTTAATGCTTGAGATCTTCTTGAAATCATCATTGAACCGAATGGGTGATATGAGTAAAAGAAGAAATGAGGCAGCATATATTAAATACTTAAATCAAAGTATTCAGAAGGCACAGGAAGTCGGCAGAACGAATTATTGGGATTATAACTATCACAGAAAAACAAGGGAGGCAGTTCGTTGAAAGCATATACGATAGATACTGAGTTTGATGCCTCTGATAAGTATATTGTTGAGAATATTATTGCAAGAAAAAGCATTACATTGATTGTAGCTTCACCTAAAAAGGTAAGACAGCATTGGGACTTAATCTTGGGATATGTATCAATGAAGGAATTGATTTTCTTGAAAACAAGGTGCGTAAAACAAATGTTGTTTACTATTGTAACGAACTATCCGGAAAACTTATTCAAGAAAGAATTAAGAGATTAGATATACCTTGTTCAAACACTATGAAATTTTATGAAGGCACAAGTTATGTAGACTTTGGTGAGTTTGAAAGAATTATAAAATCTGATGTTGAATTGGGTTATGAGGTGTTCGTAGTGGATACCTTTTCTAAGATAAAATATGACAGAAAATATAATGCCAACGATTACAATGATACCTATGAGGTTATGTCTAAGTATTATGAGCTTATTGATAAATATGGTTGTACTTTTATCATGATGTACCATACTAAAAAAGACTCATCAGTGAAAAGTATAAGTGAAAAAGTAATAGGTTCTCAGGCTTTGTCAGGTTCAGTAGATACGATTATAGCTATAAATAAAGCTTCTGAATTTGATACAGAGTTTAGTTTAGATGTAACCAGTAGGCTTTTTGAATCAAAGGTGTATCAGGTGAAAATTCATCCATTAAAAAAGACATTGGAACTTGATAAAGTTGATCCGATTGAAATGCTGGAACCGTCCATTCAAAGATTAGTTCAACTCATGCCTAAATTAAAAGAAATAGATGGAACAATAGTTGATATTTGCTCAAAGATAAAATTAGAGATAGAAAGTCCGCAGCAATTCGGCAAGACCTTAAATCGTAATAAAGATATTCTCAGGAAAAATGGAATCAGCATTACAATGAAGCGAGGAAAAAACAATAACAATTACCAAGTTAAATATAATTCAGAGAATGTGATTTATTAAAATGCCGTTCAAACCGTTCGTACCGTTTGATGTTTTCTACATAGGGAAATGTCGTACGGTATGAACGGTGCAGACGGTAAATGAAGAATTTACATCTATTTTTTCTGTGCAAGTTAAAGATGAATTTATAAAAATCATGAATTATAGGTAGATAGCAAGCATATACTTTTTGACCACAGTCCAAAAAGTAGACTTGTAAGCTGAGAATTCAGCTTAACCAATTTTACCCTCGCCTAATTATCTCGGCAACTCAAATAAATTTTCGTTGGAGATAATTGGCTGGGGCAGACCCTAGGGAGAACCCTAAGACCCCAAAGAAGAAAGGAGATGTAAAAAATGTCAAAGAGTGTTAATAGAAAAAATAATTGTATCATTCATTTTATGGTGAATGAAGAAGATATGAAGGAACTTAACCGAAGATTTGCATTAACAAATTTTAAGAATAAACGAGAATTTTACAGAGACAGTATTTTTAAAAACAGAATTATCAGCATTGATATATCCGGGAAATTTAGAAAAGAATTAAGGGAATTATCTTCTCTTGACAGTCGTAACTCAGCGAATCTGAATCAGATTGCAAAGGCAGTAAACAGCACAGGAGTTATTTACAAAGATGATATTGAAGGTATCAAGAAAGCTTTACAAGGGGAACTACTTTTTCTATCAGAATTTAGAGAAAAAGTTTCGGATTATATTATCAATGAGGTGATCGGCTGATAGCTGTTACTAAAATACATCCGATTAAAACTACTCTTAAAAAGGCGATAGACTATATCTGTAACGGAGATAAAACCGATGATGAAATCTATGTTACAACCCACTTGTGTAGCAGAGAAAATGCTCACAAGGAATTTGAAATTACCAAGAAACAGTTTGGCTCAAGGACAAAAATTTTAGCCCATCATTTAATCCAATCCTTTGTTCCGGAAGAAGTCAGCTTTGAAGAAGCTCATCAAGTGGGAATCGAACTCTGCGAACAGATTTTAGAGGGAAAATATGAATATGTTTTAGCTACTCATATTGATAAAGATCATATTCATAATCATATCATTTTCAATTACAGAAATGTTGATGAGGGGAAGGTGTACCACTCCTATTACGGCTCCTATATGAACATCAGAAATCAAAGCGACAGACTTTGCAAGGAGAATAATTTATCTGTCATTGACCAAGAAACACAAAAGAAAATCAACAAGATTAGGCGAAGAAAATATGTGAATTGGTACGACTGGAATGAAGATAAAAAAGGAAACAGCTATAAATAAAGACTTCAGTTTGATATTGATAGAACTATAAAGCAGTCAATCAACTGGCAGGACTTCTTATCTAAAATGGGAAGGTACGGATATGAGATAAAATTCGGCAAGCATATTGCTTTTAGAAAAAAGGTCAGCAAAGATTTACTAGAGCAAAGACCATTGGAGCGAATTATACCGAGGAAAAAATCAAAGATAGAATCATAAATAAAGAAAAAGAAATTGGGAATATCATTGATATTAACAAAAACGAAAAATCAAAGTCAAGCAAAGGTTATGAGCATTGGGCGATAAAGTATAATCTTAAAAAAGCAGCTTCAACACTTATTGAAATCAGGAATAAATGTTTTAATTCAATAGAAGAATTGGAGCGTGGTATCAGCCGAATCTCAATCGAAAAAAATGAATTGAAGCGAGAGTTTGATATGCTGTCATGGGAGTAAAAAAGGATAAAGGAAATAGTAAAGCATATTCAAATCTGTATCAGCAAAAGAGAGCATTATGAGGGTTATCGTAAAAATCTGAACGATAAAATTTATATGATAATGAACCAAAAAGATGTAGAAGATTATCAGAAATCTTATGAGGAAATAGATGTTTTTTTGAAACAGTTCCCGCATTTGAAAAATACTGTATTGGAAGGATTGAGGGACAAATCCGGTAAAAATCTTTTCAGGAAATTGAATGAGCATTCGAAGGATTTGGGATTAAAACAAGAAAGGATAACGAGACAGCATGATTCTTTAATGGAGGAGTTTACCGAGCTAAAATACCTTAAGAATAATATGGATGATTATCTCGGTAGAGAACAAAGGACAGAGAAAAATCCGAGGAAAAGTATCCTGAAACAAATTAAAGAAATCGAGAAAGAAAGTTGCCTAAAAATCGAGGTATTGAAAGATAAAATCGGGATTTCATTTTTAACAAAAAAATGTTACAATAAAATATAGAAATTCTATGCGAACGAATAGAGAAGAGGAGTATTATGAAATTCTCATATAACAAGTTATGGAAGTTGTTAATCGACAGAAATATGAATAAAGGCGATTTGCAGAAATTAATAGAAACCGGTCCGTCCACCATTTCAAGAATGGGACGAAACGAGCCTGTAAGACTTGAAATCTTAGGAAGAATATGTGAGAGATTGAATTGTAACATTGAAGATATCATTGAATATGAAAGAGGAAAACAAGATGTATAAATCAATTGATTTGTTTGCAAGTATCGGAGGGATCAGGCTTGGCTTTGATCAGGCATTCGGAAATAATATCAAGACCGTTTTTATAAGCGAATGGGATAAAAAAGCGGTAGAAACTTATAAAGCAAATTTTAATGACAGTATTGATGTAGTCGGAGATATTACAAAAGTTGATGAAAAAGATATTCCGGATCACGATATATTGCTTGCCGGCTTTCCGTGTCAGGCGTTTTCCCTTGCAGGACATAAAAGAGGGTTCGAGGATGCGAGAGGGACATTGTTTTTTGATGTTGCAAGGATTATAAAGGAACATAAACTGAAAATTGTATTTTGTGAGAATGTCAAAAACCTTGTCAACCATGATAGAGGGCGTACATTTCAGGTGATAAGAAATATTTTGGAAGAATTGGGATATGCGGTGTTTTATCAAGTTTTGAACAGTAAGGATTTCGGAGTTCCTCAAAACAGAGAAAGGATATATATTGTAGCATTCAGGAATGACATAGCACCTTCGAATTTTGAATTCCCTCGAAAAACCGATGATACAAAAGTTGTAAAAGATATTGTTGAAGAAAAGGAATTGTCCTCAAAATATTATTTATCTACAGCTTATCTGGCATCGTTAAAAAGACACAGAGAGAGGCATGTTTCAAAAGGAAACGGCTTCAGATATGAAATCAGAGAAGCAACTTCTGTAGCTGGAGCTATTGTTTGCGGAGGAATGGTAAGAGAGAGAAATCTTATCATAGATGAGCGTTTGAAGGACTTTACTCCGGTTACTCATATTAAAGGTGAGGTAAATCGGGAATACATTCGTAAAATGACTCCGAGAGAATTGGCAAGACTTCAGGGTTTTCCCGATGAATTCAAATTGCCGGTTGCGGATACACACTTATATAAACAGTTCGGAAATTCTGTAACGGTTTCTGTCATATGTGCAATTGCCTAACAGATCAAATCGTACCTTGAAAAGGAAAAGCTGTAAATGAAACCAAGAGAGGAATCATATAAACAGATTGCTATTGCGTGGAGGTAGTGTTAATGCTTACGGGAAATAAAGGAGAATGGTAGGAAATATATGTTTTGTTAAGACTTTTGGCTGACGGAAAGATATATGCAGCCGACAGTGAATTGAATAAACTGGAGGATGTGTATTTTCCTATCATTAATATAATAAGAAAAGAGAACAAAGGTGAAATCAAGGAATATGCTACAGAGAGATCATATCCATATACATTAGCGGTTCAAAAGTGAAAGAATTACCTGCGACCGAGTTTGAAATGCAGTCCGAACTTCTGTTAAATGAAATCAACTCTAAAATTTCAAAAGGATCATTTTCTGTGGAAAAAACGCAGAATTTTATGGATAAAATTTTGTGCTATAAGTTGTCGGCACCTGCAACGGACAAAAGCGATATTACAATAAAAATAATTGACATAAATACCGGATACAGCCCTTCGGTAGGATTTTCCATAAAATCGGAATTGGGCTCTTCCCCTACTCTGTTAAATGCCGGAAAAACCCCAAACTTTATTTATAAAATCATCCACAGTTATCCCGACTTGGTTCGAGAAGCAAATGAAATATATATCGTATTGGCGGGTAAAAATCACACGGATGTTAGAGAACATATCAATAAAATCATTGATGAAAACGGGCAATTGAAATATTGGAAAATGAATAATCAGACTTTTGGCGATAATTTGGTATTGATTGACAGCAATATGGACAGAATTATAGCTGAAACTCTTTTATATTTCTATAGGGACGGGATCAGCAACTGCGATGAGATGGTTGAAAAACTTGAACAGGAAAATCCTATGAACTACGGAAATGTCAACACTCATAGGTATAAATTCAAGAAGTTCCTGACCGCCGTAGCATTGGGAATGAAGCCTGCTACAGTTTGGGACGGAGTGGATGAAGTAACAGGAGGGTATATTGTCGTAACGAAAGAAGGTAATGTTCTTGCATATCATATATACAACAGAAATTACTTTGAAGAATATTTGCTGAAGAATACAAAATATGAGACAGCATCAACATAAAGGCATGATTTCGGGGAAGTATATAGTGAAAACGGAGAAGATTTTATTAACTTAAATTTGCAAGTGAGATTTAGATAATGAAGAAAAAGAAGCCTATGACCAGAAGTCAGAATATGGCAAGAGTGAAAAGTAAAAATACAAAACTGGAAGTTTTACTGAGAAAACTTTTGTGGCATAAGGGGTTCAGATATAGATTAAACTATAAGGAGTTGCCCGGAAGTCCTGATTTATATATTCCTAAATATAGAGTTGCTATCTTTGTAAACGGTTGTTTTTGGCACATGCATGAAAATTGCAGGTATTCATCCATTCCTAAGAGTAATTATGAATTTTGGAAAAATAAACTTGAGGTAAATGTTGAAAGGGACAAGAAAAATTATACTCAGCTTGAAAGTATGGGAATTAAAGTGATAGTGGTTTGTGGATGTAAAATTAAACGGATGATGAAAGATGAGTGTGTTTTATCCGAAAAAATGAACTCAATATACCAAACAATCATATATAATCATAATAGGGAGGTGGAATAATGTTCAAATATGTGGATTACTATCAAGAATACGGTAGAATTATGCAATTTAACAAAAACAAAAAAGAGCCTATTCATAGATGGTATCCATTTGTAGAAGGCTATTCAAAAGAATTCATTAAATCTATTATAGGTGAAGTTAATAAAAAAGATTTAGTGTGTTTAGAGCCTTTTTCAGGGAGTGGAACGACCTCTTTAGAATTGCAACATAATAATATTCCCTGCTATTCATTTGAAATCAATCCGTTAATGTATATTATTGCAAAAGTTAAATTGGAAAATGATTATGATTTAAATAAAGTAGAATTATGGCATGATTTTATACAAACTAATCGAGCTGTTATTAATGCAGACCTTAAAACCGTTTTTTCTACTCTATATGAAGGGGATAATAAAGAAAAGTGGAATTATGATAAAGCTGTCGGCTTGGCTGTTCAAAAATTGAAAACATCTATAAGTTTAGTAAAAGAGGAAAAATATAAAAAATTATTTTTTGTGGTTTTGTCGTCTATTCTTTTGGATGTAAGTAATTTATATAGAAATGGAAAATGTTTATCGTATAAGAAAAATTGGAAGGAAATAAACCTTTCAGAAGCTGATGTTTTTAAAAAGTTTGATGATAAAATGGATAAGGAGATAAAAATTGATATTCAATCAATTAAGAAGAGTAAACAAAATAATAGAGATATCTTATTTAATGAAGATTCTCGTGTAGGAATTGAAACAAAAGTTCCAGATAACAGTATAGATTTAGTAATAACTTCTCCACCGTATTTAAATTCTCGTGATTATACAGATACTTATATGTTGGAGTTAAAAACACTTGGATTAACAAGTACTTATGAAGAAGTCAGAAATCTTAGAGAAAAAACTCTTAGATCTCATGTTCAAATAAAGTGGGAAGATAATGAAAGCATAAATAATAAAACTTTAGAGAGTACGCTTAAGTTGCTAAAAGACTGTTCTGGAGATCAAGAGATTTGGAATTCTTCCATATTAGATATGGTAAGGTTGTATTTTGTCGATATGAAAAAAATATTCAATGTTCTCTATAAAAAGGTGAAATTTGGTGGAAAAATATATTTCAATGTTTCAAATTCTGCATATTTTAATGTTATGATAAATACTCTGGAAATTTGTGCTGAAATAGCTGAAAGTGAGGGATTTAAAGTCATTGAAATTAGAAAAGCCAGAAAATTAAAACCAAGTCCTCAGCAAAAGGAACAAATAGAAAATTTGCTGGAAGGCGTTATAGTAATGGAAAAGTAGGTGATTAAGATGAGGAATGAAAAAATATATTTACCAACACTAAAAAGAGTTAAAATATCCAATTATTCATTGTTTCGAAAAGATATTGATTATGAGTTTATACTTGGCTTAAATTTAATAATCGGCGGAAACGGTATTGGAAAGACAACCTTTATTAATATAGTTAAGTATGCATTAATCGGATTATATAAAAAAGATTTGGATGTAAGAGTTTATAAAGGTGAAAAAAGATTGATTAGAGGCAATTATTCTAACTACAATACTTTTTTTAGAAACAGAACAGAAGAGAAAGATAGTGACAAAGATGGAGCTGTAGAATTATGGTTTGATATAAATGAAACTTCTTTTTATGTAAAAAGAAGTTTATTTGATGTGAAAATAGAAAAGGCGATTTATACTAAAAATGAAAAGGAATATATAATAGAAGGAGTAGCTTCGAAACAAGATTTATATAAAGGATATGATTATTATAATGATAAAAATGATAATACTAACCTTCAGTATAATTATGAGAGAATAGTTTCTGAAACATCTAATCTATCTGACTTTGAAGACTTAATTTTTTTTGTTAATCAGATATTGTTTTTTGGTGAGAGTAGGGAGAATGTTCTTTGGTCAAGATCTGTTCAAGAGCGTTTGCTTAGTAGTTTTCTTAATGATTCTAGTTTAGAAAGAGAAAGGAAAGAGTATACATTAGAAGCGAAATATCAGGATAGTATTTCAAGACATAAACAAGAAGAAATTAAAGCTATTACAAGAGTATTAAAACAAATTAATAAAAATGAAAATATTGAATATGATCAATTAACTGTAATGAAGGAAATTGAACGTTATGAAGCTTTAAAAGTACAACTGGAAAATGATAGAGATAATTATCAGAGAAAGCTTCATACACTATATAATAAAGATTCACAAATAAATAAGGAAATAAATGAAAAAGAAAAAGAAAAACAGAAGTTAGATGCTGAATTAAAAAGAAATTTTTGGCCTAATTTAAATCCAAAATATGAAATTTATCTAACGCAATATAAAGGAAATCATATATGTCCAATGTGTAATTCGGATTTGAGTGATAGAGTTTATGAGGAAAAAAATGATGAGTGCTTTTTTTGTCATAGTAAAATCATTTGTGATCCATTGAAATTGAATGATGTTGAAGCGGTTACATCAGAGTTGAATTTATTGGAAGAAAAAAGAAGGACAATAGAAAAGAAAATCATAGTGTACGAAAGTGAATTAAAGGATACAGATTCTAAATACAGAAAAAATAAAGTTGATTTATTTAATGAACAAAGTAAACTTCGTTCTTTTGAAAAGGCAAATGATAGAGATGAGGATAAACAGGAGTCTTCATATCTTGCTATGATTAATAGAATAAATGAATTGGAAATTGAAAAAGAAAAAGCCGCTGAGTTGAGTGAAAAAAATAGAAACAATGCTTTAATGATAATAGGAAAAATCCAAGAGAACTTATTGGAAATAACTAAAAGTATTTCAAAAATTTTTTCTGTTTTTGCTGAAGATTTTATGAAATTATCATGCTATTTGACTCTTGAAAATACTAATAATAGTGATGTAAAGTTATTTTTTCCTGTTATTGATAACAAAATTAGATTTGATTCAGAAGAATTGTCTGAATCACAGCGTTTTTTTGTGGATTATTCTTTTAGAATGAGTATTTTGTCATATTTCTATGAAATTCCCAGCTTCTATATATGTGAAACCCCTGACAGCAGTTTGGATATTTCATATGAAGAAAATGCAGCTGAGATTTTTATGAAATATTTGGAAAAGCCTAATTCTCTAATATTAACATCAAATCTTAATAACAGTACATTTATCACACAAATATTAAATAGAGCAAAAAATAGAAAAATTTTAAACTTATTAAAATATGGCAAACTTTCATTGGTTCAAAAAAATCATGATATATTAAAGAAATTGTCAGATGAAATAGAGGAGAAATATAATGGATAGATATGTTGGTATTATAGTTAAAAGCAAGGATATATATTGCTTATTATGTGAGCTTAAAGAACTTGGATGGGAATCACTACGTGAGACTTCAATAAATAGGCTAATATATCTTTCATCAGTTTTATATTCTTTTATAAACAATGAAATCGAGAATATTTTTGCAAAAAGTTATCAATTTACCATTACATTAAGTGGCCCTGAAGATGCAGAGATTGAAAAAGCTCTTATACATCTGGAAAGCAACGGTTTAGTACAACATACCGATAAAGGATATGCGGTAATTGAAGGTACAAATCCGTTAATCATCGATGAGGAGTATGAAGAAAAGAAAGCGTGGTTTAAAGATATTGCATATATAATATCTATTTATGGAGAAGACAAAATATATGATTTTATTTTCAGAGATCCTGAATACAGAGAATCTTTGTTGGGAAATTCAGTATACAATTTAAATATTGATAAAAATAATGCAACAGTTAAATTTTTAAATAGGTTTAAATATGAATTTGAAAAAGTGTTGAATGATAAAAGCTATTCCTTAGACAATAGAAAATATATGGAATTATATTTTGAATATGTATTTGGAATGATTCTGAGAGGAGAGGTGTCATGCTAAGCTTTTCCTATGAAGAGGTAAGTGGTATTGTTAAACAATCGAATTTACACATAGAATGTGATCAAAATTATAATTTACTATATAAAAAACACCTGCAAGAACTATGGGATAATCAGATAAATCACCAAATATTTTTTTCGGTTGCAATTTCACCAGATGCTTTATCCGATTTGAATTTTAAAAATTTACAAAGCAACTTAAGTAAACTTACTGAAGTTTTTGCTAAAACTAATTTTATTAAGATAGATAATTGTGGAAATGTTTTAGAAACAAAAAATTTAGAAGGAAGAACTAATGATATTAGAAATAGAATTTGTGCATTATCAATGAGTGACTATGTTTTCTTTTTTGGAGAAGAAGGAATCACACGTTTTGTTAATGGTCATCCATATGAAGACTCAAATATTTTTTATTCAAGAAGTGATAGAATGAGGTATAAAGAAAAGAAAGATATATCCAGAATAAATGAAGTCATTGAGAATTATTCTAGTCAATTTTTAACACAACAAGTTAATTATATGTGTTTGTTGGCTGATAATGCTACATTGAGACAAATAAATAGCGAATATATTAAAAGGAATATTTTGAAAAATAAACCCGAGCATTATATGCGAGATCAATTGTGTCAATATCTAACTGAAAATATGAGATATACATTTACTACAGAGCCTGAATTAGGACAAACAAAAAAAGAATTGGATATATATTTTGATGTTAGCGGAGAATTGTATTTTATTGAAATTAAATGGCTGGGAGTTTCGATTAATGATGAAGGGACTGGATTGTCTACAGCATATACAGATTCAAGAGCTAGGGACGGGGTTATTCAAACTTTAGAGTATATTGGGGAACTTTTGAATACTTCTGAAAAAAGTTTAAGACATGGTTATTTGTTAATATATGATGCTAGAGATGAAAAGAAAGAGGTGGATTTTAAGGAATACTCTTTTGTTAAAGAGAATTTAAAAGCTTATTTAAAATACTTTAGTGTATTAGGCATTCTGCCATTGGTTAAAAGACACCCAGCGTAGTACAATTTTGTGTCCGTGCTTGCAATATGCTTGCAAAAAATCAGATAAGCAGAAATAAAATTGAGAATATAGCTAAAAACGATATAAAAAACCTTGATTTTATGCCATTTATACAAAACAATATCAATGGACATATTGAGCTTGAGTAAACAAAATAATGCCACAAATCCTTTAAATATAATGGGTTGTGGCATTTTTATATGTAGTTTGAGTACAAAATGAGTACAAGAAAGATAGCGAAATATTTTAAAATATTGATAGTTCAATAATATAGTATATGTATCCATAATACCTAAATATTATTGGTATTTTTCATCTTCCGGAATAACTAAATGGTCTATATAGTCCATAATTTCTTCATAAGTGGGTTTACGGCCCCATTGCTCTTCAAGCATATTTGAAAGATTAAATACTGATTGAGAGTCGGATTTTATACTATCTCGCATAGCTTTGTTAGGGTCGGTTTCATATAAAGATATCCCGGATTTTATATAATCATCCGGGATAGTAGTATTGGTAACTTGTTTAGGCTTGAGAATAAAGAAATCCTTAACAATACAAAGTATTGAAACGATTATAAGTACTGTAGCAACAATATTTTCATTAAGCCAAGAAACTTTAGCAATGAATTCATCAAGCTTAAAAGCTAAGAATAATGCTAGAGAACCTGTACATAAAGTAGCTATCAGATAGTTACCTGAAAGATTTAACAGTATCCCAAAGAGTGAAGAGATTAAATATACTGCTGAAGCCATTAATAATCCACCTGTAACAGTCCCAATTTTGAATGCACCACGACTATAATCGTGGTATTGTAGATATGCGAATACACCGAAAAACAACAGTATTCTTATTATTTTACCACTATACTTCTCCATAAAGTAACTCCTTTTAAACTTAAAAACTTTTATTTTATTCATCATCACTATATTCGACAATATTAGCCGGTGCATTTATCAATTTCCATGCGGTAAATTCTGCATCGTTATTAGTAAGAGATTTACTCACATGACCTTTTTTACTGTTTCATAATTTTATTACTTTAGTATCATACTATCACCTCATCACAGAATTAAACATAAATTATAACATAAACTATAACATATATTTAACATCTTTTCAAACATAAACTATGTTTAGGAGGTGGTTATATATGGCAAATAAAGATTTGATTATAAAACCCAAACGAGCAAAAGGTGACGACGGATATAGGACATTCTCTATTCGCATTAAAGAAGAAATAGTTTCAAAACTTGATAATATTTCTACACAGACGGGGCACAGCCGTAATGAACTTATTGGTGTATTTTTGGAGTATGC
>QWCT01000921.1_pt1 | contig 17022 bp, 10 predicted proteins | sample 1972681 | NCBI WGS metagenome assembly QWCT01 (sample SAMN09866701, study PRJNA288562) | Human oral metagenome isolate pre3_saliva, whole genome shotgun sequencing... | isolation source: mouth | host: Homo sapiens | place: USA: California | reverse complement strand
GCGGGCAGGTCGGTCGTGTCGGCTTCCATGAAGTCGCCCATCACCGGCGTGATGCCCGGCGTCCCGAACCGTCGGCAGTTGGCGGCGAGGATCTCCTCGCAACCGGGGCGGATCTCGAAGGCCGTGACGCGGAGGTGCGGGAATTGCAGCCGCGCCTCGACGGACACCGAGCCGGTGCAGAAGCCGACGTCCCACAGCGACGTACGATTGTGCAGGTCGAGCATGCTGAGCGAGAGCAGGCGCACGGGTCGCTTGGTGATCATCTTCACGCGGCCGTCGAGCAGGTGGAACTCGCTTTCGGGGATACCGAACGGGCGCGGCCGACGACGGACGCGTTCCAAGATCAGGTTGTTCGGGTGCATGAACGTGGCCGCGACGGCTTCGGAGAGCGTAAGCGTACGGACACGCTCGTCCGTCTCGTTGCCGAGGCGTTCGCCGATGTGCATGCGGTAGTCGTCGCCGTAGCCGTATTCGATCATCCGGCGAGCGATCACGGCGGGCGTCTTCTCGCGGTCGGTAAGGATGCCGAGGAGTGGTCGCCGCTCGATCAGCGCCGCGTCGAAGTCGTCCCACGGCCGGCCGGTGAGCGATACGGGGATCATCTCGTTATACGGCATGCCGAGCCGGTGGACGAGCAGTTGCAGCGAGTTGAACGAGGGGCACGTCTCGATCGCTGCGTCGGGGAAGACGCGGCGGAGCGTGACCGCGTAACCGAAGAAGAGCGGATCGCCGGAGGCAAAAACGATGATGTCGCGATGGTCGCGGTACTGCTCGAAGACGCGATCCAAGGGCACCGTGATGTCGATCCATACGGCACCCTCGGGGAGCCAACCACCGACGATCTCGCGGTGGCGGCATCCGCCGGAGAAGACGTGTCCGCGGGCAATGCGTTTGCGCACGGCAGCGGGCAGTTGGACGTCGCGCTCGTCGCTGATACCGACGACGTAGAACGTGCGGCGCGGCTCAGACATCGCGTCCCGGGCGCAGTTGCGCCGCGTCGTTAAAGGTGAGGGCGGAGTTGACGAGCGTCGCGGCGAGGTTGCTGCCGCCCTTACGTCCCTCGATGATCACCTTGGGGATGTCCGTGAACGGCTTCACCATCTCCTTACTCTCGCAGACATGCACGAAGCCGACGGGCGCCGCCACGATGCCGCTCGGCCGCGCCTTCCCGCGACGGATCAAGGTGCACAGCTCCATCAGCGCCGTGGGCGCGTTCCCGAAGGCAAAGAGCGCGTCGGGATGTTCCTCTACGGCCACACGTATGCCGGCCTGTGCGCGGGTGATGCCCTTCTCGGCCGCCATCTTCACGGCGCGTTCGTCGGAGAGGTAGCACTTGGCCTCGATGCCCATGCGTTGCAGCGCGCCCTTGCGGATGCCGGACGTCACCATCGTCACGTCAGTCACGATCGTGCGCGTACGCCCCGAGCTGAGTCGCTCGTACATCTCGGCCACAGCGCCCGGATCAGTCCAGAGCAGGCGCTCCATGTCGAAGTCGGCCGTCGTGTGGATGGCGTGCAGCATCGCCCACTTACGGTCGAGCGCGATGTCAGGGTGCTTCAGCTCACGTTCGATGGTGCGGAAGCTCTCGATCATAATCCTCTGCCCGACGTTGACGCCCTCCTCACGCTCCATCTCGCGGTAGTATCCGCGCGGCGTGACGAAGGTGTTGCCTACGGCGTACGATTGGGAGTTGCCGATCAGCACGACCGTGAACATGTCCGCCTGCTCGGGGTCAAAGTCGGCCAACGTGGTGACGGTCGTCGTCTCGCCGTCTCGCCCAGCCTGCCGCACGATTCCCACGGGCGTCTCCGGCGCACGACGTGCCAGGAAGAGTTCCTTTAGGCGATAGAGTTGCCAGTATCGGCTGTCGCTTTTCGGATTATACACGGCCGTGATGAAGTCGGCCTCTGCTGCGGCGATGATGCGCCGTTCGATGAGCAGCCACGGCGTCATGAGATCGGAAAGGGAGATGACGCAGAAATCGTGTCCCATCGGTGCGCCGAGCAGTGCGCCAGCCTTCTGGAAGGCGCTGATGCCGGGCAACACCTCCACCTCTACGTGGCTGCCGCGCTTGTGTTTCATCTCAAGAATGAGGGAGGCCATGCCATAAATGCCCGCGTCGCCGGAGCTAATGACACAGACAGTGCGCCCTTCCTCAGCCACACGGAAGGCTTCTTCGGCGCGGCGTCGCTCTTGCTTCATGCCGCTGTCTATGCGGAGTGCATCCGCGGGCAGGTAGGCCTCGATAAAGGGGAAATAGTAATGATAGCCGACGACCGCGTCGCAGTGTCGGAGTGCATCGATGACGGCCGACGTGATGTCGCCTGTCGATCCGGGCCCGATGCCGGCCACAATGATTCTTGCTTGATTCATTTAGGTGTAGTGAAAATCTATAATCTGAAAACTAAAAACGGAGGGGCGGCCATCCGAGGTCTTCGCCCATCCGTAGCTGATGCTAATTCAATCATCAAGGCTCTTCAGCCATCGCTTGCCAGAGGGAGTGTAGAGCCAAATTAAGTTCCCCACGGCCACTACAGCGATAACTGCAAATACTATAATCAGAGAGGTCATATCCTTCTACTTTAAAATCTTATTTCCGATGTACGCAAACACTATAGTAACAGAGACTCCTAATGTCACCACAATAAAGATACCGAGTACGGAAACTTCTCCTTCGGCTTTTCCCTGAAATAAAGGTGACAATCCGCCTAATACAAACGCGGCAAAAACCAATTTGGAAAAATCGAAATACAATTTCGCCAGCAGTTCACGCCGCGTCTTTTCTTTCTCCCGTTTGTCCTTCTGTCGTTGTAACGCCTTCTCCATGCGGTGCTAATTGCCTTCGCCCCGATTCTCCGCCACGTCTTCTCGCCTCTTTCGCTTGTATCCGAAGGCCTGCCAACGCTCCTCGGAGGCTCCTGTGAGGTGTAAGTCAAAGCGCGCCATCGTAAAAAAGAGGTCGGAGAGGCGGTTGATGTACGACATGATCTGTGCAGGCAGCGCATCGAGCTTATTGAGCGTGCACAGGCGACGTTCAGCGCGTCGAGCGGCTACGCGCGCTTGATGACAGAGGGCCGATATCTCCGTGCCGCCAGGAAGGATAAAGTATCCTTCGCCGTCAGCCATTAGCAACGTCATTGCATCTATCCACGATTCGCATTGTGCCGAAAGATCGTCTGGCAACACGTTCGGGTTGAGGTGTCGCACGGAAGACGGAGTGGCGACGTGTGACATGACGACCATAAGCGTCCGTTGCACGTCATGCAACATGAATTGCCACTCGTGCGAGGCATTGAGGCGGGCGCGCAAAAGGCCAATAGCCACGTTTAGCTCGTCGAGACAGCCATTGGCTTCGATACGTGGATCGTCCTTGTCGACACGGGATCCGCCGTGAAGCCCGGTACGTCCGCGATCGCCATTTTTTGTGTAGATCTTCATTGCGAGGGTCGAGAATAGAGGAATGTATATATAATGTGTAGCCAAAAATCAAAACTCGCGGGCAAAGATAGGCTCGGGGGCATGAGCAGCAAGCATGGGGGCGGAAAGTTGGGCCTCCTGACAGGTTGCACGGGAATAGCTATCGGTTTTCGGCCGTGCCGTACTTTTGTCCGCTGAAAGAATCAAATAAGTAGTTCACAATGAAAGAGTGCACCTATCCTCCAAAGACGAAACAAGGCCACGTGAAAGAACCCACGGCTGAATATGAAGTGGATACGAGGGCTGATGAAGATGACATCGCCCCTTTTCTTCGTGTGCCTATCGAGGAACTCCGGCGGCAGGTCTACGAAAGTTATGAAGGATGGCTGCGTGGCGAACGCACCTATACGACCGATGAAATAAAAAAGATGAGACCTGAATGGACATAAAAGTTCGTTGGACAAAAAGGGCTTGGATCACTTTGAATGAGATCTATTCGTATCATGCAGCAATTAGTGAACAAGGTGCGAGACATTTATTGAAGCGATTATTGAATGCTGCAAAAACGCTTTCCATCTTCTCCACCGCAGGACGAATAGAAACCGATCTAAAGCACCCCATCTCTCCCTATCGATCGATCGTTGCAGACAAGCGCTACAAATTAATCTATCGAATAGAGAATCAAGGTTTGGAAGTCATTATTCATGACGTTTGGCCGTGCAGAAGAGATCCCGAACGCATGTCTTCATCGATCAAGCAAGACTTATGACGAATAGAGCTGAAAAATAGTCTCTTAAAACGTATCACATACAATCCCTAACTATATAATAGAACAATCAAATGGAGAATTTGGCAGACATCGGGCTGATCGGACTCGCCGTGATGGGCGAGAATCTGGTGCTCAATATGGAAAGTAAGGGCTATACGGTGGCCGTGTATAACCGTACGACGGAAAAAGTGGACCATTTCGTGAACGGGCGAGGGCGCGGCAAAAAATTTATCGCCACGCATACGATCGCGGAGTTTTGCAGGGCCATCCGAAGGCCGCGAAAGGTGATGATGCTGGTCAAGGCGGGGCCTGCTGTCGACGATTTGATCGAGCAGCTACTCCCCCACCTCGAAGCTGGCGACGTAATTATTGACGGGGGAAATACGCACTTCCCCGATACGATCCGAAGAACGAAGTATGTGGAAAGCAAGGGCTTATTTTACATCGGGACAGGCGTCTCGGGCGGTGAAGAGGGCGCTCTTAACGGCCCGTCGATGATGCCGGGAGGTTCCACGGCCGCATGGCCGCTCGTGAAGCCCATCTTTCAATCCATCTGCGCCAAAGCCGACGGCATGCCTTGCTGCGATTGGGTCGGCGAGGATGGCGCTGGCCACTTTGTCAAGATGGTGCACAACGGCATAGAATATGGCGACATGCAATTGATCTGCGAGACGTACCAAATCATGAAAGATTTGCTCGGAATGTCGAACGCGGAGATGCACGACGTGTTTGCCAAGTGGAACGAGGGAGATTTGGACAGTTACCTGATCGAAATCACCCGAGATATTTTGGCCTATCGCGACGACACGGGCGCATATACGCTCGATTATATCCTCGACGCGGCCGGCCAGAAGGGCACCGGCAAGTGGACAGCCATCGCGGCCCTCGACGAGGGTGTCCCCCTGACGCTAATTACGGAGGCGGTGTTTGCCCGCAGCCTTTCTGCGATGAAAGAGGAACGCGTGGCGGCCTCCGCGGAACTTTCTGGGCCGAAAAAGACGTTCGCGGGCGATCGCGCGGCCTTTCTCAGCGACCTACACGACGCCCTGTACGCCGCCAAGATCGTTTCTTACGCCCAAGGTTATGCCCTGATGCGTCAGGCGGCCCACACTTACGGCTGGAATCTCAACAACGGCGGCATCGCGCTCATGTGGCGCGGCGGATGCATCATCCGGTCGGTCTTCTTGGGCAAAATTAAGGAGGCATTTGACCGCATGCCGAACCTCACGAACCTTCTTTTGGATCCATTTTTCAAGGAGAAAGTTCTCACGGCCCAATCTGGTTGGCGAAGCGTGGTGGCGTCGGCCGTCACGAACGGAATTCCTGTGCCATCGATGAGTGCGGCGCTTTCCTACTTCGATGGTTACCGCACGGAGCGTCTGCCGGCCAACCTCTTACAGGCGCAGCGCGACTTTTTTGGGGCGCACACTTACGAACGCATCGATCGTGAGCGCGGAACCTTCTTCCACACCAATTGGACAGGAAAAGGTGGCGACACATCGGCCTCAACCTATACGGCGTGAAGAAATATAGCTAAAAAATGACTGTCCTGCCAGATGCGGAGCTTTATTTTCTCCCTCTGGCAGGACTTTTTTTGCCCCTATCGTCCCTTTTTCCCCTTTAATCTAAACTATTTCCACCTCACAACAAAGAAAAATACTCCCTGAAAATAAGTACCTCAAAAACACCTCTCAAAAACATGTTCCAGAAATCTTTTCCTGCCGTTTCGCATACTCCTTTTTCGATTCAAATAGAGGTATAATCGATTCTGCATGACCCTTTTTATGATCAAAAGAAGGTCATGCCATTTTGTATAATCATTTCTTGATCCAAATAGAGGAACAATCAATTCTGTATGACCATTTTTAAGTTCAAAAAGAAGGTCATACCATTTCGCATAACCAAAAAATTGATCTTAGAAATAGATCCTTTCTACCGTCAGGGTAGGGGCGTATTGAATACGCCCCACATGTATCTATATTTCTGATCATACGTCCATTTTTAGAGCGTCCTAAGGGGGCGTATGCAATACGCCCCTACAGAAATACCCAATATGCCGTTTAGCATGACTATTTTTTAGATCAAAAAGAAAGAAATGAAATTTTGCATGATCATTTTTCAGATCAAAAAAAGGGTTGTGCTGTTTCGCATAATCATTTTTCGATCCAAATAGAGGGACAATCAATTCTGCATGACCATTTTTAAGTTCAAAAAGAAGTTCATTCCATTTCGCATAACCAAAAAATTGATCTTAGATATAGATCCTTTCTGCCGCCAGGGTAGGGGCGTATTGAATACGCCTCACATATATCTGTATTTCTGATCATACGTTCCTTTTTAAGGTGTATTGAGGGGGCGTATGCAATACGCCCCTACAGAAATACCCAATATACCGTTTTGCATGATCCTTTTTCGATTCAAATAAAAGATCAATACATTTCGCATAGGTCTCTATTTGATCAAAAGGAGGTTCATGCCGTTTTGCATGAATATTTTCCAGATCAAAAAAAGGATCATACCATTTCTCATAACCTCAAATTGATCTTAGAAATAGATCTTTTCGTCCGTCAGGGTAGGGGCGTATTGCATACACCCCACATGTACATAGATTTCTAATCATATGTTCCTTTTGGGGACATCTTGAGAGGGCGTATGCAATACGCCCCTACAGAGATACCGAATATGTCATTTTTCATAACCATTTTTCGGATCAAAAAAAGGGTCGTGCTGTTTCGCACAACCCTTCCTCGATTCAAATAAAAGGTCGATACATTTCGCATAGGTCTCTATTTGATAAAAAGGAAGGTCACGCTGTTTTGCATGAACTTTGCTTTGATTCGGGCAAGTCTGAATACGTTTTGCAGGACTATATCTTGGATCGAAAATACTAAATCACATTCATGTTATTTAGTTGCTCTGATGAAGCAATTAAGAGACATTTTTGCGGCTTAATTGCTTCAATAGAGCAACTAAGAGACATTTTTACGGCTTAATTGCTTCAGTAGAGCAACTAAGAGACATTTTTGCGGCTTAATTGCTCCAGTAGAGCAACTAAGGAACATTCATGCAGCTTAATCGCTTCCGGAAGATATACTAAACAACATTCATCTCGCTTAGTATTTTGAGCAAAGGATGGCTTCCTGAAGAGGTGCATGACCCTTTCTATCGGCAAAACGAGGGCGCCGCATTTTTTCGGGGGGCATATATGGGCAAATGAAATTAGTACGCCATTTTTGCAGTCGCCTACATCGGATGATACAAAGGCATTTCATTTTTCAATATCCATTTTTTACTCGCCCATGAGCCATCTTATACTTTCCATCTATGATTTTTTCGCCCGACATAGGGCGCTGCTTTTTGTGCTATTGCTCTTTCTCACAGCTTTTTGCCTCTTTTCGGCTTACCGGTTAGGATTTAAGGAAGACATTGCACGCTTTCTGCCTAACGACAGCGAAAATGCGCGCATAAATAATGCCTATCGGGACGTGATCCTCTCCAATCACATCACGGTTTATTGCAGCGCAACCGACACGACCGACGAAGCGCGGGCTGAACAGGTGGAGGCAATCGACGCGCTGGCCGAACGGCTACGAACGATGCCCGACGCGGATCGCATACAGCGTCTTCGCTATCGAATTGACCCCGCGGAAATGATGGAGGTGGCTGAATTTGTGACAGATAACATGCCGTACTTTCTCACCGATGAGGATTATCAGCGAATAGATTCCACGCTGAACCGCACGGCCATCGCTCGTCGCTTGGAGGCGGATCGGGACATCCTCACCTCGTCTGTCGGCATGATTTTAAGGCCGCAGCTATTGGCCGACCCCCTCCGATTGACCGAAGGGGCGGTGGATCGGCTTCGCAACATGCAAGCTGGCGGACGTTTTAGCCTCTTTCAGGATCACATCTTTGCCGATGACGGGCGTGCATTGCTCATGATCGAATGCAGCATACCCGCCAGCGAAACATCTGCGAATGAGCGCTTTATCAAGAATCTCAAAACGTGCATGGCAGAGACCAAACGGGAGTTCAAGGGTGTCTCATTCCATAGTTTTGGAGCCGTGGAAATCTCCCTCTCCAACGCCAATCGGATTAGACAAGACGCGCTGTTCACGGGCATCCTTTCGGCCGTCATTATTCTTGCGCTCCTCATTTATTCCTTCCGGAGTGCGCGAGAAATAGGTCTTGTGTTTGCAGCCGTCCTTTTCGGTGGACTTTTTGCGCTTGCTGCGCTTCATCTTATCCGCGGCGAGGCCTCCACAATTGCCGTTGGCATTAGTTCCATCATCTTTGGTATCGCAATAAACTATCCGCTGCATTTCATTGGCCATCACCATCATACGCCCGACCCTCGTGCAGTAATAAAAGACATCGTCCGGCCCCTAACCGTGGGTAATGTGACTACGGTTAGCGCCTTTATGAGCCTTGTTTTTATCAATTCAGATGCGATGCGAGATCTCGGTTGGTTTGCATCGCTTCTGCTCGTTGGGACGATCCTTTTTGTGCTCCTTTTTTTGCCCCATTTACTTCCGCATAGGGCCGTCCCACGCCCTGATTATTCGCCTTTTAGATGGTTTACGTCTCGCTCGTGGGGAAGTAATCGCGTGGTGATCGGCGCGGTGGTCTTTCTCACCATTTTATTGAGCTTTTTTTCTGACGGATCGTCTTTTGAGGCCGATATGGCACGCATTAATTACATGACGGACGCCCACCGGAAAGATTTTGCGCACCTGCGGGCCATGTTGAGCGAAAATCAACACATTCTTTATTACGTGACGGAAGGCGCCACGCCCGATTCGGCCTTAGAAGCCAACGAGCAGAGTCTCGCAGCCCTCGCTGACCTGAAAAAAAGAGGCGATATCAGTCGCGTGGGAGGCATTGACGGCCTGATTCCTTCGCGCGCTCGTCAAACAGAGCGTCTCGGCCGGTGGGAGGCTTTTTGGAAAACGCGGCGAGACTCTGTGCTACATATTTTGAATGAAGAGGCTTCGCGGCTGGGTTTTCGTGCCGACGCATTCAGTGCTTTCAATGCGTCCGTAAGCCGATCGTGGTCGATCGAAGGGCTTGAATTTTTCAATCCCCTTCGCCAGACCATAGGCGGAAGCTATATATTTGAGCGGCCCGAAAAAACGATGATTGTCAACCTCTTGTATCTTGACGCCGACCGTGCTCCGGCCGTAGAAAAGGCCCTGAACGATCGCAACACCGCCTCCATCGCCTTTGATGCCGAGTCGATGACCCGCCGCATGATCGCCTCCCTGTCGGATAACTTCAATTATGTCCTCTACGTCTGCGGTTTCATCGTTTTTATCTTCCTGCTGTTCTCCCTGGGTCGGCTCGAACTCAGTTTGATAGCCTTTCTACCCCTCGCGCTCAGTTGGGTTTGGATTCTTGGATTGATGGGCATTTTCGACATGAAATTCAACATCGTAAATATCATCCTGGCCACGTTTATATTCGGTCAAGGCGACGATTACACCATCTTCATGACGGAAGGACTCATTTATGAGTACACTTATCGGCGCCGCACTTTGGCATCATACAAAGACAGCATAGCCCTCTCTGCCGCCATTATGTTTGTGGGCATGGGTGCGATGATTTTTGCCCGTCACCCAGCGCTTCGTTCCCTCGGCGAGGTAACCGTGGTGGGGATGTTTTCCGTGGTAGTTATGGCCTACATTTTTCCGCCCTTTCTTTTTGGTTTCCTGACGTCTACGCGCGGGAAAGCTCGCCGCATGCCTGTAACACTCCGCAATTTGCTCATAAGCATCTATGCGTTTACGTATTTCCTCGTCTTGAGTTTTGGATTGACCGTTGTAGGATGGGTGATGTTCACTTTGGGCAAAAAAACGAGTCGTAAAAAAGCGGCTTACCATCGTATGCTTTACAGCGTGGCTCGTTTCACTATGCACCACTTCCCCCAGGTACGTACTACGGTGGAGAACTCCTGCGGCGAGGATTTTCGTCGGCCATCTATCATCCTGTGCAACCACCAGTCTCACCTCGACCTCATGTGTTTGCTCATGCTCACCCCCAAGCTCATCATTTTGACGAACGATTGGGTGTGGCATTCTCCCTTCTATGGCCAATTGATCCGTTACGCAGACTTTTATCCCGTCACGGAGGGACTTGACCGTACTTTGGAACACCTGCGCGAGGCCAAACGTCAGGGTTACTCCATTGCAATCTTCCCGGAGGGTACCCGCTCCCCCGATTGCTCGCTATTGCGCTTCCGGCGAGGTGCATTTTTCCTGGCTGAACAATTAAATATGGACCTGCTACCCGTCGTGCTTCACGGTACGGGACATGTTTTACCCAAGCAAGACTTCATGCTCCGCCGTGGCAGCATTCACGTTCGCGTGCTCCCTCGCATCACCCCCGCTGACACACGTTTCGGCTCCGACCATATCACACGTGCCCGTCAGCTGCGCCAATTCTATCGTGCGGAATACGAGGTCCTTTGCCGCCGCGTAGAAACGCCCGCGTACTTCTCCGACCTTGTCCTCCACAACTATATTTATAAGGGGCCATCTGTCGAACGAGCCGTTCGCCACGCATTACGCCAGCACGACAATTACACAGCCGAAATTTCCGCCCTGCCCGACAGCGGCGAAGTGACGCTACGCAATACCGGCTACGGGGAGCAGGCCTTACTCGCTGCACTCGTCAAGCCCCATCTACGAATCACCGCCGTAGAACCCGACGACGATCGCCGTGCCATCGCCATGCATTGCGCAGCTCGCCCTGCCAATCTCCAGTACGTCAGCGAGACCTAATCCGCCCCGCACCCTTCCCTATCGCCCATAAAAAAGTCCCCCGCGCTAAGGATTGCTCCTTGCCCGGGGGACTTCTTTGGATATGCCGAATGGCGAATGGCCAATGCTTAGCCCAATTCGAGCGTCGCCATTGGCCATTAATCGTTAGCCGTTAAGAGATTACTCCACGGCAACCTTCTCGGTCAGCGATCCGACGCGAACGATGTATATACCCGACGGAAGCGATACAGACGTGTCGCCAGCGGGAGCGGCGAAGGAGCGCACAAGCGTACCCGAGACCGCGTAGATCTGTACGTCATCCGACGCGGGCAGCGACAGGTGCAACTGGCCAGCGGTGGCGTACACCTTCAGGCCGGAGAGCTCCATGTTTGCTTGCGGGATAAGTACGTCGATGATGCTGGTGGCCTTTACGCCGCTGCCGTCAGCTGCGGTGGCGGTGATCGTCACTTTGCCCTTCTTACGGCCGATGGTAACGAGTCCCTTGGCGTCAACTTTGGCGATCGAGGTGTCGCTGCTGGCCCATGTCACGTTTTTGTTCGTGGCGTTGTCCGGCTTGACGGCGACAGAGAGCTGTACGTTCTTCTCGCCATTGATGGTCACGTTGGGACGGTTCATCGTCAGGGAGGTCATCTTGACGGCGGCAGCGCGGGGTGTGATCTTCCCCTTGGCGTTATATTGCCTCAGGGTGATGGTGTCGAGGGGTACGCCTGCCGTGGATTTGATGATGATCAGTGCTTCGCGTGAGAAGGGGGTCTTATTGGGCTGGACCTCGATCTTAATGGTGCCATTGAATCGGCTACTGCCGGCTTCACACTTGTAATGCATGGTGAGCCAGGAGAGCGTTGTGTCGGCGCCGACGACATCTGCGCGGAGGCTGGCGGTGGTGGCTGGGGTGGCGGGAATCTCCTTGAGGATGGGTCGCCAGGCGCGATCGCTGTAGACGGTGATGTTGCGTTCGGCTCCCTTATCGGAGGTGTTTTCGAAAGCTTCCTGGTTGTAAAGGGTCGAAAAAGCGCCGTCTTGAGTGAGTGTAAAGGTGTGCATGTCCTTACCCTTCTTGGTGGCGACGGTTACGGTGGCTGTGCGGGGATAAAAATCAGTGTTGCGGCCGGAGGCGCGGAAGGTGAGCAGGGTATCGTTCAAGAGTCCGGCGGATGTCTGCTTCTTGTCTATGAAAAGCCAGTCGTCGGAGATGCGTAACATCCACGGGGTAGAGCCATTGATGCGGACTTGCTTCGTTCCTCCGCCTGCGGGAATGGTACCGGTGGAGATGACTTCTACATTGATGCGATTGCCTGTCTGCGTGATGGTGCGAGTTTGAACTAATTCGCCGGCGTAGTAGATACGGAAGGAGCCGATGCGGGGTCCGCTTGTTGCGTTAGTCTTAACCAGAAGTTTAAAGGTGCTCGGGCCGCCTCGGTAGGTGATGGAGTCTTTTTCGACGGTGCCTTCGAGGATCTTCAGCCAGTCTGTGTTGCGGGTGGAGATGGCATACAGGGCGCTGCCACTCAGGGAGAGGCTGTATGCATCGCCTGCGGCGTTTACGGGTTCGGAAAGCCCGACGATGTTGAAGCTAAAGTCGGTGATGGACTGGCTAACGTTGATCGTTTTGGTGATTTTCGGGATGTCTGTTCTCGTCGTTTCGAGGGTAATGGAACCTGTCCGCACCTGGTTGGTGGTATTGGGCAGGAGGCGGACGAATACGGTGGCCTCGTTACTGCCCTCGCGCTGTTTGACGGGGTTGTCTTGGAAGTTGAGGAAGGTAATCCACCCGGGGGCGTCGGATGTCAGGCGCCAGAGGGTGTTACTTTTGATTTTGATGGGGGTATTACCGCCCTGGAAGTTGACGTTGCTTAGTCCGAGGGTGTCTTCCACGTCGAGGAAGATGTCGCCGGCGGCCTGATTGATGGTTACAAGGACGGTGGTATCGCTCGTGCCGGTGGTGGTTCGGAGTGTCACAGTGGCCGATCGGGCGGTGCTGGCGGTGTTGTTGGTATAGTTGAGGATCACTCGGCCGTTTCCTGTGCCGTTGGAGGCTCCGACGATGGTGAGCCAAGATTGGCCGGGTTGCACGGTGGCTGCCCAGGCTACGTTGGCGGTAATGGAGAGGCTGTCGCGGCCTGATCCCCCGGTGGCCGGGTGGGTGATGGTTGTGGGGGTGACTGTGAAGATGCGGGATGCGACGGCGAGGGGTTTGACGAAGATATTGCACGACTTTTCAAAGCCGCCGTCTGTGGTTTTCACCTTGATTGTGGTGTTGCCACTGGCCACGGGTGTGATAGTGGCGGTTAGACCCAGTCCCGGGGTGACGGTGGCTACGCCGGGGACGGAGCTTTCCCAGGTGACTGTCTGATCGGTGGCGCCGGCGGGGAGGATGGTGGCGATCAATGTCTCGCTGCTTCCGCCTACGACGAGTGTGTCGTGACTCTTGTCGAGATTGACGTTCGTGACGGCGATGGTGGCCGGTGCGCTTCCCTTCTGCTTGATGATGATGGTCTGCTTCAGGGCTGCGCTATCCGTGGCGTAAACCTCGATTGTGGCTGTACGCGAGGAAGAGGTCGTGTTGGCAGCTACGGTCACGGTCACCGATCCTGCGCCCTTAGGCCCGCTGGTCGGGGAGAGCGTAATCCAAGCGGAAGCGGTTGACGCTGACCACGCGGTATCGCTGTTGATAGTGAGAGTTACCGTGCCTCCAGTGTCGGCCACGCTGTCGGTTGGGGCGGCCGTGACGGTCAACTGCTTCGGTGCAGGCGCCGGGGCCGGAGCGGGGGCGGCCCAAGGTGCGAGATTCATTTCGCTGGCGGCCCAGAGGGAGCCGCCGATCGTGGTGAGGCAGGCCAGCGCCACGATCCAAGGGGTTGTTCTTTTCATTTTCGTAGATATTTTGTTGTGTGTGTAATACGTGATCTGTGATGCGAAAAACGCAGCCAAACGCTGCGTCGGGGAAGCTAAAAAATGAAAAACGGAAAGCTAAAAACGAGTCGAGGAAACGGATAAGTGAAAAATCAAAAGCTAAAATCAGTAAGACTTACACACAAACCGTAAAGCGAATAGCTAAAATAAGCAGGGTTCACGCGTAAACCGCAAAGCGAATAGCTAAAAACAGTAGGACTCACGCGTAAACCGCAAAGCGAATAGCTAAAATAAGCAGGGCTCACGCGCAAACCGTAAAGCGAATAGCTAAAATAAGTAGGACTCACGCGTAAATCGCAAAACGAATAGCTAAAATAAGTAAGACTCACGCGCAAACTACAAAGCGAATAGCTAAAAACAGTAGGGATCACGCGCAAACCGCAAAGCGAATAGCTAAAATCTGTAGGGGTCACGCGTAAACCGCAAAGCGAATAGCTAAAATCAGTAGGACCCACGCGTAAACCGTAAAGCGAATAACTAAAAACAGTAGGAATCACGCGTAAACCGTAAAACGAAAAACGGCCGGGCACCTGCGGGGTGAACGCATGCGCACGGCGTTTCTCGCTCTTAGATTATTGTCTCTCGTCTCGTCTTACTCTTCCGGAAGGTGGATGTCGGGGCCTCCGTCGCTGCCGCCTGGTTTGGGTTGTTCGCCGCCCGGTTTGGGCTGATCGCCGGGGCCGGTGCCGGGCTGCTTGGGGTCCTTCGGATCCTTGGGCGCGTCGGGCTTTTTCGGGTCCTTGGGGTCTTTCGGATCGGCCGGCTTTTTGGGCTCCTTCGGCTCCTTGGGTTCCTTGGGATGCTTCTCGGCGGCGGATTTCTTCTGGGCCTCACTGACGTTGTGGCGCGACTTGTAGCGGAGGGTGACCTGGTTCATCTGTTCGGCCAGGGTCTCGATGGCCGTGCGCTCCTCGTCCTTGGTGGTGGTCAAGTAGTTGGCTTGGAGTACCTGGCAGGCCACCAGATGGATCTTGTCGATGGCATCTCGGACGTCCCGGATGGACGGCAACTTGCTGCGTTCGATGATTTCGGCGTCGCTGGCTCCGCCCAGGGTCATGTATTCCGCGTTGACGGTGTGCAGTTGGCTCAGGGTGTCGGTGAGTCCCACGGTTGCCACGTCGGCCGGGGCCTTACCGAGATCTTTTTCCAGCCCCAGGATGAGCCCGGATTTGATGTCGCAGCGCTTGTCGCGTGCTCCCAGATAGGGGGCCACGATGATGCTGAGGCGTTCGGCGGCTTCGATGGTCTCCTTCTTGGGCGCGTACTTCTGCTGGCGGATCATGCCGAAGAGGTGTATCAGCAGGCGGTCGCGCTCCTGATCTTTCTTCTGCTTGGCTTTGGTAAGGCCCGAAGTGGCGGTGACCTTGTTGATCTCCATCCCGACACCGTTCAGGCGATCCCACTCCTCGGCCATGCCGGCCGGCAGTTTGATCTTCGTTTGGTCGGCTGCCTTGACGTGCTTGAAAAGCTCTACTTGATAGGGTACATACTCCTCTGCGGAGAATCTCGAGGTGTTGGCTACGATAAAGTTTACCGTTTTTGGGAGCTCGTAGCTGCTCACTTTTTCTTTCGTCATAACATTACATGGTCTAGAATTGTGTGCAAATATGGTGAATTTTACTCGAACAAATCTCTTATTGCCTGAAGCACGAAGAAGCGTCTCTTTCGGGAAGCCTCTCTCACCTCAGACGAGGAGCGATCTGGTGGCCCCAAAGGTACAACCATTTCTGACATAGAGAAGCTCTGCATGCAAAAAACTTTTACGGTCTCTATCAATAAGAGATTCCGAGCTTTCGAAGGTGACACTTTTTCAGACACAGAGAGGTTTCACGCATAGAAAACCCTTACGGTCTCTATCGATAAAAGATTCCAAGCCTTCGAAGGTGACACTGTCTCGGGCGCGGAGAGACTTCACTCCTCGGAGAGTGTCATTGTCTGAGATAATAACAAACAACTTGTGCAGGCATTCAATATTTCCAGAGGTGATAATAAATATCGATACTCCTATTTATTGTTGATTCGATCAATGATAGATAGTTGGATTAGGTATTTAGTATTGTCCGAGACAATATTGAATACCTTGATCAGGAATTTAGCATTGTCCGAGACAATGGGTCTTTCCAAGTCTTCGTATCTCCCACCGACAGCGACAAGCGCGCGTCCCCGCACGTCTATACCTATATATATAGGCGCAAGGGCTAAACCTCGACCAATTCACGGCCGATGGAGCGCACCGTTCGTACGATCTCCTCAAAGCCCTGCTCCGACAGCTGCCGCGCCCCGCTGAGGTACTGGGCGAGGAGGCTCTGCGGCATTTTCATCCGCCGGGCTACGGCCGAGGCGTCCAGCTCCGGGTGCGCCATGAAGAAATCGTACAGCGGGCTGTGCGTCTTAGGCGCAAAGAATCCCTCGTAACAGAGGTCTTCATCCAGCTCCGGCCAGTGTATCCCCGCCCCGTCGGCCAGGTAGTGGGCGCGCTCGTCGGCGGTGGCGCGGGCCAGTCGCGGGTAGTCGGCAAAGCGTTCGGCGGCCTCGCGTCCATCCGCGGTGCGTATCCATATGGCGTCGTCGGTCAGCCAGATCTTTTCAATGTGTAGCATATCCATTTTGTTTATCTTGATTGGTTAAAGAACCGATTCCAATGCTCGGCAATGATTTCTTGATTCTCACGGATCACATGCTCTACGAGCTTGAGCTCCGATGGCTTCAGTCCGTGATTCTGCACCAGTGTGACGGGAAAGAGGTTGAATTTGGCTCGGATGTCTCCTTTTGTCACATGCACATGGATGGGTTCGTGGTCGTTAGAGTAAAACATGAATCGGAATCCGAAAAGGATGAAGATGGTGGGCATACATGCAGGGGGTATTTAGTGGTAGGGCAAAGATACGCGAGGAATCCCGATCGGCCTTCCCCCGCTCCCGGCCCTACCCCACCCTATTCGGCGCGACAAGGGGAGATCTTTTTTGCATCCGGGCTTCATTTTTTCGATTTTCATCCCCTTCTTTGCCCACGTTTTCAATAGACATCACCTCTTTTATACCACACAAGATGAAATATCAGTACTGGCTCCCGATGATGCTGTTCGCTGGAACAGCGGGGCGGGCACAGGTCGAGTTTCGACCGCCGGCAACCCCTCAACATGCC
>QWCT01001058.1_pt1 | contig 17023 bp, 15 predicted proteins | sample 1972681 | NCBI WGS metagenome assembly QWCT01 (sample SAMN09866701, study PRJNA288562) | Human oral metagenome isolate pre3_saliva, whole genome shotgun sequencing... | isolation source: mouth | host: Homo sapiens | place: USA: California | reverse complement strand
GTGCATCAAGCACTTTACGCTCAAACTCAGGTAATTCATCAAGAAAAAGTACGCCGTTATGTGCGAGCGATATTTCGCCTGGTTTTGGAATGGTTCCTCTGTCAAAGTTACAAATAAGTGTCATAATAGGCAAAACCTAGAACGGTAGAATAAGGCTTTAGCCTATTTTTTTACCCTTAGAAGATACTATTTAATGACACAAAAGATACAAATAGCTGTCAAAATATATTAAACTATACCAATAAAGGTCAAATTATTTATGAAAACAGAACCCGCCTTCCAACAGGTTCGTAAGATTAAACCTACACGCCTTAGCGTATCAGGATTACTCCCTTTTAAAGACGGAGTAAGTATTCCTTATGAATCTACACTTGAGCGAGATCTCTTGCTTTATTTTACTTATGTACCTGCGGTAGAGGAAATCATTTCTCAACCTGTTCGCATTCTGTTTGTGAAAAATGGAATGACTTATCCTTACACACCTGATTTTTTCATTCGTTTCAATGATGGACAACCATCACTTTTGATTGAAGTAAAACCGAAATCAAAATGGCAAGAACATTGGCGTGATTGGAAAGAAAAATGGAAAGCGGCAATGGCATTTTGTAAAAAGAATGAGTGTGTTTTCCACGTTTATGATGAAGATAGAATTCGTCACCTTGCGTTATTTAACATTAACGCGGCTCAACGTTACAAACGATTACAGTGCGATCCTGAAGATATTGAAGCGATACTTACTCAAGTTAAGTTACACGGCAGTACCACGATAGATTTTCTGCTCTCTCGTCTTTTTACAGGTTCACTCTATCGAACCAAAGGGTTACAGATTATCTATCACTTATTAGCAACCAAGCAACTGACTTGCAACTGGTTTGAACCATTATCTGAATTTACTGAAGTTTGGGGGTATTCAAATGACTAAGGGATTTATTCATCCTCGCCATCACGGTCGATTAGAGCGTGGTCGTCTGGTTTTGCAAAAAGGTAACGTTTATGTAAACCGAGAAGATGGAGAACAATATGAGTTGATTGAGTATTTAGATGAAGATGCACAAGTGATGATCCGAAACCTTCATACTCGCCAAAGTAAGATTGCCAGTATTCATCAGCTTGAGAATTTAAAAGTGAATGAACGCGAAGATGTCTCTGTTGATTTAAGCGCAATTAGCGACGAATACTGGGAAAAAGCGTTAGAAAAATACGAAATGATTAAGCCGTTGCTTAATTATGAGCAACATTGTCCTGCTTCTGTAAAAGAGCGAGCAAAAGAAGTGGGTGTGAGTGATCGAAGTTTATATCGTTGGATCCAAGCGTACAACTCTCTCGGCTCCATCGCTGGTTTGGTAAGTCGTAAACGTGGGTGGGCGGAAGGTAATTCGCGTTTAGGCAAAGAACAAGATCAGTTGGTGACAGCGGTTATCAATGAGTTTTATCTACATAAACAACGCCCAACGATTGAGCAGACGATCCGTGAAGTGCAGCGTGTCGCCAGTCAAAAAGGCATTGATAGCCCAAGTCGCCGCACAATCCGACAACGTATTTTGCGTATTTCAGAAGAAGAAAGATTGCGTAAACGCGGACAGAAAGAGAAAGCGAAAAATAAATTTACGCCGAAGCCAAACAGTTTCCCTAACGTAGATTTTCCTTTAAGTGTCATTCAAATCGACCATACGCCTGTTGATTTAATTATCGTAGATAATCAGTATCGTAAGCCGATTGGCAGACCTTATTTAACATTGGCAATGGATGTATATAGCCGAATGATTACTGGGTACTATCTATCGCTTGATGCACCGTCGGTAACATCGGTTGCAATGTGTATTGCTCGCAGCATTTTGCCGAAAGAGCGACTGTTGCTAGATCATAATGTGAAAGGTGAATGGGCGGTATTCGGTTATCCGAATAAAATTCATGTTGATAATGGTGCAGATTTCCGCTCGCTTGATTTATCGAAATCTTGTGAGGCACACGGCATTGCTCTTGAGTTTCGTCCTGTTGGTCGTCCTGAGTTTGGCGGACACATTGAGCGTGTAATCGGTACGTTTATGAAAGAAGTTCACGGTTTGAGCGGTACAACATTCTCTAACACGAAAGAGAAAGATACCTATCAATCGGAAGCTGAAGCGGTAATGACCTTAGATGAATTTGAAACGTGGTTGATTAACTATATCGTCAATGTATATCACAAACGGACTCACTCTGCTTTAGGTATGTCACCTGTTCAAAAATGGAGATTAGGAATTTTTGGTGATAAAAATCATGTCGGTTGTGGTTATCCACAAATGCCTGTTGATGAACAGACCTTATTACTTGATTTCTTGCCAAGTGAAAAACGGACTATTCAGCACAATGGTGTAACGATTGATGGTTTACGTTATTACGATGTAGCACTTAATATGTACATCAACGATTCAGATGAAAACGGTAAAAGTAAGGAATTTTTATTCCGTCGAGATCCTCGTAATATCGGAAAAATTTGGTTCTATGATCCGAAGTTGAAACGTTATTTCCCAATCCCGTTTGCCGACCAATCTTTACCTGATATGAGTATTTGGGAATATAAGCAAGTTCGCCAATTTTTGAAAGATAAAGATGAAAAACTCATTCACTCGCAGCAGATCCACGATGCATTAACTGAAATGCGTGAGTTGGTTGAACAATCTGCACAACGGACGAAGAAAGCTCGCAGACAGGCTCAACGGCAGAAAGTCCACGCGAAAAGTAAGGTGGTTATTCCAACAACTTTACCAGAAAACAAACAGACAGAAACAGTTAAAACATCTGCTTCTAACTTGCTTTTAGATAATGATTTCACATTTGGGGAGATTGAGTAATGGAAAAGCAATATGAGTATGTTCACGAAAAATTCCGTCATTTAGTGACCGCAAGTAATCAGGAACGGATTGAGTTTTTAGATGAACCACGTTGGGTTGGTTATGCCGTTGCAAATAAGATTATTGATAATTTGGTTTCTTTGATGAATAAGCCAAAACGCCCTCGCATGTTCAATTTGTTGGTGGTAGGCGATTCTAATAATGGTAAAACGACGCTTATTCGACATTTTTATGATTTGTACGGCATACCTTTTGTGGATAGCCAATCGGACGGCATACGCCCCATTATTTTGGCAGAAGCACCGCCGAGCGCGAATGAAAAAGAGCTTTATATCTCGTTACTGGAGCGTTTTTATGTTCCATATCGACCAACGGACAGTGTAGCTAAATTGCGTTATCAGACGATTCATTTATTCCGTGAATACAAGGTGAAAATGCTGATTATTGATGAATTTCATTCGTTGCTTGTGGGAACGCCTCGTTTGCAACGCCAAGTGATGAACGCGATTAAAATGTTGTGCAATGAGTTACAAATTCCGATTGTAGGCGTAGGTACAAAAGATGCTATCCGTGTTTTACACACCGATCCACAGCACGCCAGTCGTTTTGATGTAGCGGAGTTGCCAACATGGAAATTGGATAAGGATTTTCAAAAGTTACTCTTCCAATTTCAAGGTATTTTGCCATTGAAGAAATGTTCTAATCTACAATCGCCAGAGTTAGCAACAAAGATTCATACGATTTCAGGCGGTAACTTAGGTAATGTACATCGCTTATTAACGGCGTGTGCCGCTGAAGCGATTACAACTGGAACAGAACAAATCACATTAGACATTATTGAGCATAACTCATGGGTACAACCAACGCAAGGCTTGCGAAAAATTATCGGATAAAATCAGGGATTATCAGAACACCACTCTATCCGAATGAAAGTATCAGTTCGTGGCTTATTCGTGCCGCTTTAGATTGTGGTACAGAGCCGATTACATTTACTGGATTTTATTGGGATAAGTGGCGATTATGGATATATGATCTAGATAGAGGATTTGAACCGATTGCACCACAAATTTATGGAGATATTACAGCATTATCACTTAACCAGCAGGTAAACTTAGCCAGTCATTCGCTTTATTCCGTGTTAAAACCGATTAACGGAGAAAACACCCTCATTAAAGGTCAAGCGAAATGGGTAATTTCAAGAGGCTCTCGTAATCGTTCATTCCGCGTCGGTCAATCTTATTGTCCTTGTTGCTTAGAAGAAGCACCTTATTTACGTAATGAATGGCGTTTTGCGTGGCATTTTGGCTGTTTGAAACATCAGGTTCTATTTGAATCTAAATGCTCTTGTTGTGGTGAACTGTATCAACCGCATTTGCTTTCCGCAGAAAAACGACAATTAAATTACTGTCATCAATGTGGTGAGAAATTACAGGTTGTAACAACACCGCTTAATGAAGTAGAAATTGCAACGATGGAAACGCTTGATAACGTGTTTACAACTAATTCAGGTGAATGCTTTGGAAAACGTATAGCCGCGCAAGTGTACTTTACTATATTGCGTTACTTCATCAATCTTATTCGGCGTGCAGCGGTTGCAAAATCTACTCACGCTTTTGCTAGATTTGTGGAACAATGTGGCATTTCTCAGTCGGAAATATGCCAAACTAAAACCGCCCTTGTGTTTGAGCAACTTCCTGTTGAAGAACGCAAGAATTTACTGGTAAACGCGGTAAAAATCCTTCAACTTTCTTATGAGGATATTGTTCAAGCTATTCAACAAAGCGGTATAACACAAAAAGCATTCACCTTTGAAAACTATCCTGCGGAGCTTAATATACTCTTTAAATATGCACCAGAAGGCAAAACTGTAAGCCGTAAGACAGTAACTAATAAATCTAAGACTGATTCTGTTTTAAGTCTAAACCGTCAATGGGAACGCTTAAAACGACAGTTAAAAATCGCAGCATGAAAATCACTAAGATCCGCCCTCAAAAGAGAAATAGTTGCTCTATTTGTGGCAAAGCTCAAGTAACACGCAAATTCCAAGAGGAATATTATTGCGCGAATTGTTATGCCCAATGGTTTAAACAGAAAACTTGTAAGCGATGCGGAAAACTAAAACGTATTCACCGAGAGAGCGAATTGTGCCTTGAGTGCGAAAGATTAACGGATTGTGTACGTTGCGGAAAAAATGCAGGTACATTTGAAATTGCTATGATAAGCCGTTATGGAGCGGTGTGTAATTCATGCGTTCGTTACTTCCGTGAAGAAAAAGAGTGTTCAGAATGCGGTAAAATGACACGCGATAGATACCGTTCGCCAGTAACGAATGAATCGGTCTGTTTGCAGTGTTATCGCCGATATACTTTTGCAACTTGTAAGAATTGCCGTCGTTATCGTAAGGTTTGTAACCAAGAGAAACAGTTATGCAAAAAATGTGACGAACAGTTACTTTCAACTTGTCCAAAATGCAAAGGCGAAATGCCGTCTGGTTACGGTAATGTTTGCCCTGATTGTGCAAGACGAAATTTATTGTTCAATATGATTTGCCTGAATGGGCATATTTTGCGTAATAAAGCAGTTAAAACCGCCTATAAGAAGTTCATTTTCTGGTATATGCGAAAATGTGGTATCAGCGTCGCCTTGAACAAAGGGGCAGATTTTATGCGGTTCTTTATTGATTGTGATGAAATTTGGCAACAAATCCCTGATTATGCAGAGCTAGTCACGCACTTTAAACCGAATGGACTACGCGCTAATTTAACTGTATTACGCTGGTTGCTTGATACAAATCAGATTATTGTTGATGAAGCATTAAAAGATGATTTAGCGGAATTAGAACGCATACAAGCCCTCTTTAATAAACTCAAAGAGTCTGTGCCTTGTATCGCAAGTTATTATCAGAAATTGCAACGGAGATGTGACGAAGGGAAAACTTCTCTTAAATCGGTACGATTAGCCTTGCAGCCTGCGATAGACTTAATTAGCACTAATGAGATTACAGGCTACCCGACACAAGACCAACTAAACCAGTATCTTGTGGGAAAATCAGGTCAAACAGCAGCTATAACAGGCTTTATCAATCATTTAAAATCGGAGTATCACCGAAAGCTTGAAATCGACCGTAAACTAATTCAGCAAATTAAAACTAAACAGCTTAAAAAGCGTTATTCGCAACGTTTAGTAGAACTCTACAAGCAAGAGGCATTAACTGTTGCTGAGCAAATGGAATTGGTTTCTGTTGTGTTATACAGTTTGCATGGTATCGAAATCAAAAAAAACAAAATAGCTACAATTTCACTGATCGATGGCATAACTTATTACTGTGATGAAGATAGAAATTATTTTTTACCGCAAGATATTATATGCAAATTAAAGGAGAAAAATAAAATGTAACATTTTTAAAATGTTACATTTTATTTTATTGTGCTTGTGTTGGTGGCTTGTCTCTTAACACTTTTTCATGAAAACGACAGAAGTGAATAGAGATTTTAAATAGAAATAGATAAAAACCGAACTGGCTTAGGGTAAACACCTTCTTAATTTCTTTAGATGATTTTTTAACTTGAAAATAACTCATCGGAAGAGAACGCACATCATCAAAGATAACTATTGATTCAGGAAAATTTCCGATTGTAGGAAGATAAAACAAAGATGTTACTTTTTGCTTTTTAATTGCCTCAAATTTTGAGTCTATTTGGCTTTCTGTAATTCCTTCTTTTATCAACATATTCCTATATCTTTTTAGCTCTACAATAGGAGAAAAAAGAATATTTGGAGGTAAATCTCTTTTATTTTCTGTTGAAATATCACAACTATTGCTTAGAATTATCCCTAGCACCCTGCGCCTTTCTGAGGTTACTACGTTAACAATATCCAATCCTTCCCATCCATCACCTTGTAATTCATCATTTGGGTAATATGACGTGTAATAATTAATATTATTTGGGAAATCTTCTAAGTTCTTTACAAATCCATTTTTAGCATCTTTATCTTGTGTCAAATAAAATGGTATATGTTCAACAATATTATCTAAAATATTTGTATCCATAAAATCAATTAACTTTGGTATAAATCAAAAATATTATCAAACAACACCTTGGAGAATTCCTCTCCAAGAGACTCTTGCTCAGAAAGTAAACTTGCCAAAAATACATTCAAGTTGTTTAATATTTCATTTTCATTATGGTCTATTTTTTTATATGTATTAGAGCTAATTGAATATGTTTCATCTATACTTTTAGATGAATATGAACTAGATAATATATTATGTTTGCTTTGATTATATGAATTTGTTTTTTCTACATAATTAGAATCAATAGTACTATTTGCTAGCAAAAGAGACAAAATCATATTAAGAAGAATAGAGTTTGTGCTGCTCGTTTTTGAGTTATAATTAATCATATTCAGCTCCTAATTTCTTGTTAATAGTTTCTTCTTTAAGACAGTTAAAAAATATAGATTTACTTGTTTTATGAATTTCCTCTAAATCATTTTCTAAGTTGTCTTTTAATTGTTCAATACTGCTGTTGTTAATTAGCTTGATTGAATCAATATCAATTATTACACCATTCTTTATGTTGTTTGAATCTTCATATGTTGCATTGGATATAATTTGAATTATATTCATTAAATCATTTTTTATGATATCCATTCTAATTTGATATGGTTGATTTTCTAATTTTTCACCTCCTATAGATAGGGATATATCAACCAAGTCAACTTGTTCCTCGATACTATCAGCTTCAATTAGATCAATATATTTAATTGAAAATCTTTCAATACTTTCAATTAAATCATTATTAATAAGTATTGATAATATTGATTTTATTTTTTCTTTAAAACTTCCCCAGCCTTTATATGGTAAAATACAAGAGATGGAAATGCTATTATCACCAATTAGTACATAGTAATCTGATAACTTAACCCTAATTAGTGGGAGATATTTCATATTAGGTTCATTTTTTCGAATGAACTCTGGTATATCATACTGTGGTAATCTCTCTAAAGATTTTTCTTCATCTTTTATACTTGAAAACAAGATACCGGGAAAAATCCCAGATAAAGGGATGTTTTCTCTCGTAGCTAAACGACATTCGAAAATAGCATCGATTAATGGCTCTGCTTTAAGTTTGGTTGGTAAAGTCATAAAGTAATCCTAGAGTTGACATATAACGACATAGTTTGGATGTTAATTTATTGTACTGGGATTTTACCCTAAAAGGTATATCTATGCACATAAAACTACGGTTTTTTATGTGAAATTTATTATTTTTGCGATCTCGCTCGAAAAATTGAGACGCATTTCTCGACTGAAGTCGCTTAACTGTTAAAGTGCCGTCCAGTTATTAACTTATCTACTAACTGGAGAAACACAATGAACAGTACAAAAAACTCAACCCTAAAAGCTCAATTTAAACAATGGCTTGAGGAAGAACAGAAAACCGATGAGATGATCGTATTTGCTACTATACCGCACATTTTAAGACGGTTTGATAAGCGATTAGCGATTATTAAAGGAAATCGGCTTGAGAAACGTTATTTAAGTGAGTGGCGTAAGCTGTTTCGGATAGATCAAGAGATTGCAAGAAAGGAGAATTGATGCTACTAAGAAGAATACATAAAATAAAAATAGCGGTATTTCTACCGCTATTTTTAGTTAAAGATTTTTAAAAAATCACGAAAGGTCTTTCTAAGTGTAGAGTTTCGAAGATTCTTATGTCTTTCGTGAGCATCTTTTACCTTTTTATATAGAGATAGATGCTTTTTATTTAGTTTAGATAGATTTTTAATCAAGAGATTCAATTGCAAGTGTTTCTTGTTGAGCTCTTGATACGGCGTTTCATAATTATTTAACAGGGTATTCCATTCGTTGAGAGAGTCTCCAAATTTCGCTAAAAAATCATCTTCTTTAGCTTTTCTGTATTCTGAAACAATCTGCTTTTTTAATTGAATAAATTTATCATCTACCAAGCAAAGATAGCCTACAAAGCCGATAACCCTAATGAACCTATAATGCACCTCATAAAAGCTCTTATGTTCCCTCAGTACCTTATTCCACAGCTTTAACTCTTCACGCAATTTAGCTAATTTTTCTTTTGTAGGGGATAGTTTGTTGTGCTGAATTACGACTCCTGATGTTTCTTTTGGTAGCTTACGATTTTTGTAGAATCTAAACTTATCTTTGTTTATGGAGTACCCGTATTTATTGATTACTCCGATGATTTCGTATTTTACTTTAGAGGGAATGTTTTCCCCTGAAAATAAAATATCATCAACATAAACCGTCATTGTAAGGTTGTTTCTTGAGGCAATATCAAGCAACTGGTAAAGCATCTGTTGATTGATTAGATAAGCCAAATTCATACTTAACGGGCTACCTAAAGGGAGCTGATTTTTATAAGTACAAAAACAAGCCAAATAATCAGCAATTTTATGAGAGCAATTCAATTCATTTCTAAAGAACTTAAATACATCTAATCGACTTATATTCTTATAATAGGATTTAATATCCAACGAAAGAAGTTGATTTTGATTAAGGTGAGAGGTGGCATGAGATAGATAGCTTTCGCCTTTCTTTCCTGATTTTAGAAAGTAAGGTTTTTCTATTTGGGATAAATACTTATTTAATTCTAAGTGAAACGTGCGTAAAACATAGTCAGGATAGTATACTTCTCGGTTAGCTGTTTTGCTTAACTTGTAGTATTTATCTAACTGTTCAGGTGCAGGAAGATATTTTGCACTAGGTAAAAAGTGTCGAACTTGATATAAATGTTTGAGCCCAAACAATGGACTCTTACGCAAATTTTCTTGTGTATACTGAACCATAAAAAATTTAATGTGATTTTATCCAGAGGAGGGAATGACCATGTAAGTATATTGTGAGATGTATTAGCTATTACGTTCAGCCTAAAGCTCCATCGCAAATAATAGCCTACCTACTTACGCTCCCCTGTATAAAAATGTGTTGGCTTAACCACACAGTAAGAGAATGATGTACCATTCCCGAATATTCAGATATTTACAGGCATTTCTTTAAAACTTACCAAAAACTGATATGTAACTCTGTAAACTGGGTAAATCCTGATACTCCGTACGCTAGTATTGTTTACCTAATAAGAGAATATTCCTAATAAAAGCGAGTGAAATCCCCACAACTCTACCAGTATATGATAGTTAAACCTTCATTGGAAGTGCAATTTTTATTATAGAAAATACTTTCTTGTATTTGAACACTGATCGTCCTTAATTCCATATCCAGAACAACCCCAAAACTTACCGAATTTCCCTTCTCTCAATCGCATAGGACGACCGCACTTATCGCAAATAGGGAAAGAATGTAGGCAATTTGGGTTTTGACAAACACTCATGCTGTCCGTGTCAACAGAAGGTGAACCGCATTTTTCACAAATTCTAGGTGATGAACGACAAACAGATCCTGATGTACAGGAATAAAAGTTACCAAATTTCCCAGCTTTTAACACAAAGTACCCTGTGCTACATACAGGACACTTAAAGATTTTTCTATATTTACTTTTGAACCCATCGGAAACAATATCGAGTTTATACTGTGGAGATAATAACTCGTTAATAAATTCCGATGGAGCATTCACATCTGCAATTAAGTAACTTTCTTTTTTAGCTCGCGTTAAAGCTACATAAAAGAGACGGCGTTCTTCTGAATGAGGGTAATCATCAAGCGTTGGTAACAATGCTTCGATAACAGCTTCTTCTTTATTTTCGTTTGGAAAACCTGTTTTACCTTGAAAGAATCCTAGTAAGATACAATAATCAGCTTCCAATCCTTTAGAACCATGAAAAGTCCAAAACTTCACATTTGGGTCTTTAATGACATCTTTAGCTTCTTTGATTAGGTATCTGTATCTTGCAAGGACTGCAATCGATGCATCTGGATTCTGTTCACGGATTTTTTTGTAAATCTCGAATGCTTTTAAACTGATGTTGTTTTGTTTCTCCCCATTTTTTACAATGAAAGAATCATGTAAATGAACACAGGATTCACTTACTTTAGTATGAGTTACAACATTCTTTTTGTACTGTTCAGGATTTTGCATAATAAAATGCCCAGCGGTATCAGCAATACTATTATTGTAACGATAAGTTTTTTCTAATTTACTCAGTGTATGAGATCCAATTATTTTATTGAATTGAGTTGTCACTTCTAATTTACCACCAGAAAAGCGATAAATAGACTGCCAGTCATCACCAACAACAGTCCAAATCGGTCTAGGTCCTTTTTGGTAAATTTCTTTTAATAACTCTAAACGAGCCATTGAAATATCTTGAAATTCATCTACTAAAATATGTTTCCATTTAGGTTTAAAACTGCCGTCTTTAATCAAGGAAGTTGCCTGTAAAATCATATCGTCAAAATCAATTTCTTGAGCATCACTTAATTGTTTTACATAAGCATCGTGAATACGCATCAAAAATGTGGCGTACTCTTTAGCATACACGATCTTTGCATCCGTCAGACGTTTTAAAACTTGTGCATAATTTAATCTTTCTGTACGAATAGCTTGCAAGCATTTCAGGTATCTATTTTTTCCTTCTTGAAAGATACCTGATTCTTCCAGAGCATCTCTTAATTCTTTATCTGTTCTAGGTCGGATAGTAATGAATTGTTCTTGCATTAACTGTTCTAAACGTTTATATAGATTATTCTCAGTCCAATTGTAATGGTATGTCTCAAGTAAAATTGTATTATGCTCTTGATGTAGTAAACGCTTTTTCTCAATATCAGCATTGTATTTTACCGAATCAATATCAGGACGAGTTCTACCTTGTCGATCAATACCAAAATGTTCTAAGTAAACACCATCTCCCAATCCAAAATCAGGTTTATAATCAAATCCAATCTCAATTCGTCTTTTTGATACATATCTAGGTTCGTATTCATACTGAATACCATTCATAAATAACCAGTTCGCAATAAGTAGTTCTTGATAGCCTCTGACACGCTCACCTTGTAAGGTTCTATATTCATTATCTCGAATATACCTATCGTACTCCCCTTTAGTTTTAAATTGGAATGGATCAACAGGTTGATAAGATAATAATAAGAATAAAGGTAAATTATCAGGATCTTCCTTAATATAATTTTCTAGCCATTTAGTAAACCATAAATCTAATTTGGCAGTATCTTCTACAAACTTGGATAGACGGACTGATTTTCCGCAACTTTTAATTATATTACGCCCCAGAGCATGGAAAGTTGATATGCTTGGCGGTACAGCTAATTCTAAGTTAGCTTGTTTTGCACGTTCTTCTAATCGTTCTGTTAATTCTGTCGCAGCATCTTTGTTGTAAGCAAGAATAAGTATTTCATCGTTTGTGGCTTTTCCCGAATCAATTAAATCAAGTGCTTTAGCAACCATCACTGATGTTTTTCCAGTACCAGCGGCAGCTAATACCATATTAATATCATTGTTTCGAATAACAGAAAGTCTTTGCTGTTGTGTCAATGGGTTTGATTCAACTACATCGAAAAAATCCTTCCGAGATTTTAAGATATTTTCTTCATAATCTTTTCTTACTTGCTCTTTATTTAGTCCATTAGAGTCAAAGTTAGAACAAATATAATCTAATTTCTTAATCAAATTACTACTGAAGTGTTTATTAAAAATCTCTTTATCGTCAGAGTATCTTGCAACAATAGGTTTTAATTTATCATTTAGTTGTGGTATATCAGAGTCTCTTAGGAACTGTTTTTGAGTAAGAGTATCAAAATCATCAGTAATAAACTTAAATCTATTTTCAATATTATTTGCAATAACCGCTTCTAATTTCTTATGAAAAAGATCAATATTCTTTTTTGATAAAAATCTGAACGAAATATCTGAATCATTTGACTTAAAGCTAATACCATTCCCTAATAAACTCTTACTAAGAGTAGGAAAATACTTTATATCCTTGATTGCATAGTGATTTACATCACCATTCTTAGACGTGCATGAGATCCCATCGCAATTTAGTTCTGCTTTTTTTAATTTTCCAAAAAGTTTACCTATAAAATTAGGGGTTATAGTTAGATTATTCTGTTCGTTATTCATAATAATTAAAATTTATAGTTAGAGTATTAATAAGTATTTTATTGGGCTTCCATTTCATATTCATTGCCATCTTCATCAATGACAATCATTACGCCATTACGGATCCATTCAGCATCAGCGTACACCTCGTCGCCATTTTCATTGATGATTGTGCAATCGCCATATTTGCCTGTCATCGTACAGTCTCCATAAGCACCTGAACCATTCATATCTTCTACGTTATAATTGTAGGTGTAAGGTCCTGAATTACCCAAACGGTAGTTGTACATGTAACGAGGGTCTTGATGCAAAGTTGAATTTCCATACTGAACATTGTTATAGGTATTATGGTTATATTGGTTACTATAATTGGCATAGCTTATGCCTGAAGCAACTAACAATAGTAGTGTGAAAATTTTATTCATTGTGATTCCCTAAAATTTAAAGTAATTTTTTAATGCCATTCCAGACCCAGTTATTATTCGTTTTTTTAGCTTCTCGATGTCTAAATGATGACATTTTTCCATCCTTAGAATCAACGTAGTCGCTACTTACACCCCCACTTGATACTATATCAGTAAATAGCTTAAATAAGTTCCCGTCTTGCTTATAAACATTGGGATCTCCTGATAGAAACTGTTGGATATTTTGAGGCTCGTAAACCACACTACTAAAACCAGAGTTCTCATTTTCATCTTTTTCAGGAAAACTTAATACAAAGAATGTTCTTCTTTGCACATCTACGCGTAATATCAATGCCACTGAAGGGTAAGATTGTTTTAAAGATTCAAGCATGTCCTCTAATGAAACCAATGTAAAGTTATCACTTTCATTAAATCCCCGTTTAGGTGTATACCAATAAATGTTAGCACTCTGCTCATGACGTAGCCTTTTAGCATGTTTCCAAACCTCTTCTAGGCGTGATTTACCTTCTATTTCATCAGTGTTTGGTATGTCATAGAAACAGTTAGCAATACCTGTAAGACCTGTTTTGCCTTGTTTTTCACCAGTGCTGTAATTTTCTGGTTCATCATAATTTAATAGCTTAACTTTGCCATTCTTTAGATTCTCTTGAGCTAGTTGAATACGATTTATTTCTCGTTGCTCACCGAGTAAACTCAAGTATTCGATCACGTCCGCTGTCACAAGATTATTTACGTTATCTAATGATATATCTAACTTCTCAAGTTCATGTTCTCGTTCTTGTATGCGTGTTCTGTATTGAATTTCACCAGTATCTTGACCTTGACCATCTTTGCTTACTTTGATTACAGAATGGTAATAAAGATTAATTGCTTCACCTTTCGGTTGGCTAATTCCTGTAATCTGGCAGCAAAGCACTGAATTTCCTAACTCAATACCATAGAATGAAAGCATGATTGGTTTGTCGTGCCAGCAAGGAATGCGATAGTGCGGTCTTTCTTGACCTTTAGAAAAGATGATTTTAGTCGTTATATCTTTTACGACTGTTTTTGTGTAAGCGTCATATTTCAAGTGATAAAGAAACACCGCGTCTTTCGTGGAAAGGTTATTCGGTATGAACACGCCTTTTTCTTTAAAAAATTCATTCAGGTGTAATTTCTTCTCAACTTTACTCCAGTTGTCTGTAATCAAGATGCGTTTTAACTCGCTCGAATAACCATAGTGAGCCATAAAGAAGTGTAACGGATGAACAATATAAGACTTACTATCACCTTTGGGTTGAATGACAAGCAGTTGATTTCCATCTTTCTTGAAATCATCTAAATAAGATGAATAAACGTACTTATCTGCTTCAAATGGATGCGCTGATTCCTTGTCCGTCCAAAGAGGTTTATAAGTCAACCCTTCACTTTTTGAAAAGGTAACTTTAAATTCTTTAAGTTTGAACTTATACTCCGATTCACCTTCTTTCCAAATGCTACCGAATGGAACTTTATGTAGGTAATTGATAGGTAACTTAATAACAAAGAAACTCTGGCATTCTTTGCTGGTATTCTTATTTATATAGGTAGGTTTAGTTAAATTGATAAAAGTGACTTCAACGAGTGTTTTAGATTTATCGAGCGAAAGACGGTTTTCATACCAAGTGGCAACGTACTCATGTTCCTTATTGTAAAAACCGCGAAGAGGTTTTTCAAAATACTTTTCTAAATTAAGCGCACAACGCCAGCGAACTCTATCTAAATTATTCTCGTCGAAATATGACATAATCCACTTCCTTTTCAGTCAGTTAAATAGATAAGTAGATTATAAATGATTTGGATTATAAGGCGACAATTATTTGTATCGTTTGACAATTATTTGTAATTTTATCCTCCACCTACTAAGGCAGGTAATGAGGCACTATGATGTGGCGCTCGAAACGGACGCTGTTTCCAGTTATGAAAATTTAATTCATTTTGTACTAAGCTTGTAACCGAAGCGGTTTCAATGGCTTCTAAATCGGTCATTTCAGGGAGCAATGTAGTGAGACGACTTGCCAGCATGGTTTTACCCGTCCCTGGTGGCCCTAAAAAGAGTAGGTTATGCTGACCAGCGGCAGCTATTGTTAGTGCTCGTTTAGCATGTTGCTGACCAATAATATCGGTCAAATCTAAGTGATTTTTAGCTGAAAATCCGACCGCACTTTCTTGTGCCAGTAATGAGGCTAGAGGCAATTTTTCTTGATTATTTAAGAATTGCACGACTTCCAAAAGGTTTTTAGCGAAATAAGTCTCTTGTTCTGAAACAAGCGAGGCCTCATTGGCATTTTGATAAGCGATAATAGGGGCTCGTTTTGCTTTTTGTGCCGCTAAAATGGCGGGAATGACACCGTGTACACCACGTAATTCACCTGTTAATGCGAGCTCGCCAACGAATTCAAACTGTTTTAAACGGCTGCCATCAAGTTGATCTGATGCAGCTAAAATACCGATTGCAATAGGTAAATCAAATCGTCCCCCTTCTTTGGGCAAATCGGCTGGTGCAAGGTTGACGGTGATGCGTTTAGCAGGATATTTGAACTGGGCATTCATTAATGCACTTCTGACACGATCTTGCGCTTCTTTTACGGTTTTTTCGGGTAGACCAACTAAGGTAAATCCAGGCTTTCCGTTACTTAAGTGTACCTCAATGGTAACAAGAGGAGCTTGTACGCCCATTGAGGCACGGCTATAAACAATGGCAAGAGACATTCAGATTCCTTAAAGTGCGGTCAAAATAATTAGATTTTCGCACTATAAAAAAAAGCACAGAATGAAATCATGCATCCTGTGCTTTTTTTGCGATCTTGATCGCAGAAATCATTTTTTTCTTGATAAAAAGCTACACAAAAAGTGGGGCAAACCAACTATCTAGTTTGGCCGCTAATTTATCAATGCCAATCTTATTTTGTGCAGAAAAGGCTTCGACTTGAATATCACCTTGGAAGGGCAAAATAGCTTCACGTACCATTTTGACTTGTTTGCTACGCGCACTTTGACTGAGCTTATCCGCTTTAGTTAAAAGTAACATAACCGGTAAATCAGCAGAAACAGCCCATTCAATCATTTGTTGGTCGAGATCTTTTAAAGGATGGCGAATATCCATTAAAACAACAAGTCCGCCTAAACATTCGCGTTTTTGCAAATATTCCCCGAGGGATTTTTGCCATTCAATTTTCATTTTCTCAGGAACAGCAGCATAGCCATAGCCAGGTAAATCCACTAGTTTACAATTCGGCTCTACCTCAAAAAGGTTGATGAGCTGCGTACGACCAGGTGTTTTAGAAGTTCTGGCTAAGCTTTTCTGATTGGTTAATGCATTAAGTGCGGTTGATTTTCCTGCATTTGAGCGTCCCGCAAAAGCAATTTCAATCCCTGTATCTTCTGGGATTGAACGAATATTGGGGGCACTCGTGAGAAAATGCGTTTTATGATAATTCAGTTTAATTTCAGACATAATTGTTCCTTTCATCAATTGGCCCTAGCATACCACAAATAGAAAAATTGCTGAAATTGTGAGAGAATGCGCGCTTTGCGTGATTTAAAGCCTCTTTAATTATATTAATAACTATGGAATCTCAAGAGAATCAATATCGCTGGCCAAAAGCGGAAGCCGTTTATCCCGATAGACCTGGGCGTTCTTATGCGCTTAAGCGCCTACGTTATCGTCTTCGCGCTTTTTTACACCGTGGAT
>QWCT01000912.1_pt1 | contig 17094 bp, 13 predicted proteins | sample 1972681 | NCBI WGS metagenome assembly QWCT01 (sample SAMN09866701, study PRJNA288562) | Human oral metagenome isolate pre3_saliva, whole genome shotgun sequencing... | isolation source: mouth | host: Homo sapiens | place: USA: California | reverse complement strand
TCCTTTGCATAGTTTTTTAGTCGAAACCATTGTATCAAAGGATTAATGATTACTCTCTTTTTATTTCTTTATCAACTGACAAAATCTTTACTCTATTTTATCCTCTTCCTCCGTTTAATGCCTTCCAAAGACGCGGAGAAAGCTTCTTTAATCCCTTTCCCGTAAGATACGCTAAAAAAAGGCAATAGGCAGGACTTAAGAGATAAAAAAGCAGTTTTACAGCCTCCTCTTTTCCGCTTCCCGAAAAACCTGTCGGATTCCTTTCCAAAGAAGCATACAGGACATTTTGCAAGAAAAACCATAGACGAAGAAAGAGATAGTGCACCGCATAGATATAGAAGTTCATTTTCGAAAGGCCTTCCAAGACAGATAAGATGCCATGAGCTCTTCCTATTTTACGGGCTTCTTCTTTCCGAACTTTTTCTTTCTGAACTCCCTCGTTTCGGACTTTCTCTTTCTGAACTCCCTCTCTCCAGGCTCCCTCCCTCCGGGCTTCCTCTATCTGAAATCCCTCGTTCCGGGCATTGAATCTCACTTCCGCCCCTTTACAGGCCATTTTCCAAAAAAGGAAAAGAATGAACAGAGCCATACTGATTCGATACAAAACCGTAGTTATGAGAAGAATCCCGATTGCGTGCGGAAGTAAAGTATTACTATAGCAAAATACGGCAAACGCGAACAAAGAAAATGCCGACAGTCCGGGCAGTACTCCGGACATAGCTCCGGACGTCACTCCGAACTGCCCTCCGGACATAGCCCCGGACGATACTCCAGACCGCCCCCCATGCAATACTCCGTCAAACCGTCCGGACGTCACTCCAACTCCGCACTGTCTTCTCTCCCAAAGAAAAGCGACAGAGCCTCCAAGTGAATAATAAAATGCCGCGTCCTCGTTTAAAAAAGGAATATCCAGCTGACGGTAAATCAAAACAAGAAAGAAAAGCGGAAAAAGCAAAATAAGATATCGCAAACTTTTTTCACGATACTCCTTCCGTACCTCTCCTTTCCTTATAAAAAGGACAAAAATAGCCATGAAGGGAAAGCAGAAACTTAAGAGAATAAGCTGGTAAAAATACCAGAAAACGGGATTAAAGCGGTAAAGAAATATTCCCTCCGCTACCGTTTTCAGACTCCACTCCGCCTTCCCGAAGGAAAGATAGAGTAGCGTCATCATCGTATTCCAGATAAGGTAAGGGAGAAGATAGGAAAATACTCTCGACTTTTCTTTTCTCAACCAATCATTTCTACTGTGAAGCCCCTTTAGGAAAAGAAAACCGCTTAAAAAAAAGAAGCCCGGGACAGCAGCCTGCCCCAAGAACTCCGAAAAGAAATACTCGATTTTGATCAGAAAAGAAGTAGAAAGCAAGCCCGTATTCGGGACCGCCTGTAAAGCAGTAACAGGAAAATGCGTGCTGTGCACGAAGATAACCAATACGGACAAAAAAAGAGAATAGAAGGGCAAAAAGGAAAAGGAAGAACAGGAAGCGGAAAGGGAGGGTTTGGCAGAAGAAAAGGGGTGCAGAGGAGATAATGAACGCTTCTCCTCTTCTCTCCCTTCGGCGAAAAATACGCCATTTTCCTTACCCATTTCCATTCCTATCCCCTTTATCCTTCGTTCTATCTCCTTATTCTCTGTAGAAAGCGATTACATATCATCAAACTCAATCGTGAATTGTGCCGTCTCTGATGCTCTGTGCTTCTTGTATTCCGCAACACGGGCATTGATTCTTCCAACCGGATCCAAGATAGAAGAGATGGAAATGTCATGGTTCATATTGTCGATAAGAAGCGCAATATACTTCGACATATCTACATTGATATACCACTCTCTTTTTAAAAGCTCTTCCGACTGGTAAATCAGGTTTGTCGTCAACACCCCGGATAAGATTCCTGCGGCACAAGCCTCATCAAATTTATTTAAGCCGTTTGTAAAAAGCCCAAAAGTACAGCATGCAAACACTCTCTTTGCCTTTCTGTCCTTCAGTGCCTTTGCCGTATCAATCAGGGACTCTCCGGAAGAAATCATATCGTCAATGATGATAACATCTTTTCCTTCTACATCCGAGCCCAAAAACTCGTGCGCCACAATCGGATTTCTGCCATTCACCACCTGCGTATAGTCTCTTCTCTTATAGAACATACCCATATCCAGACCGAGCACATTGGCATAATAAATCGCACGATTCATACCGCCCTCATCCGGCGAAATCACCATCATATGATCCTTATCAATGTCCAAATCCCGCACATTCAGAAGAAGCGCCTTGACAAACTGATAAGTACAGGAAACGTTGTCAAAGGAGTCCCTCGGAATCGCATTCATAACCCTCGGATCATGGGCATCAAAGGTCAGAAAGTTCTCCACGCCCATCTCATGAAGCTCCTGCAACATCATGGCGCAGTCCAAAGACTCTCTTCCCGAACGCTTATGCTGTCTGGACTCATACATAAACGGCATAATCACATTGATGCGTTTTGCCTTCCCTGTCGTTGCGGCAATAAGCCTCTTCAAATCCGCATAATGGTCATCCGGTGACATATGGTTTACATGGCCGAAGATGGAGTAAGTCATGGAATAATTCATCACATCTACCATAAAGTAAATGTCTACACCGCGAACCGTCTCCAAAATCTCCCCCTTGGCTTCTCCCGTTCCGAAACGGGAAATCCTCGTGGGCACGATAAAGTTTGCTTTCTGATAGCCGGAAAAAGCAATCGTCTCCTTGTGCTCACTTTCTCTCTGCTCTCTCCAAGAGACCAAATACTCATTTACCTTCTGTCCAAGCGGCGCAATGGACTGTAAAGGCATAAGCGCCAAAGGTCCCACGGGAATCCGCTCAATAAACTGTGAAGTTCTAGAATCCGACATGACTTTTCCTCCCTAAAACGAGATATCGCACGCTTTGCGCACGATACTCGTTATGAATACAACGGGTATTTTCATGTCCTTTTCTTGAAAATACCCTTCACCACTTCCTATACCGTTTAAACAAAAGCTGTCAAACTACACTCTAAAAATACTAGAAATACAGAATAAATACAAGCGAATCTCACTGTCCAAGTCTCAAATCTCTTCCATAAAAAGGTATAATCTCATAATCCGACATGATTCTGGATACTACTCGATCCGAATACAGCTCCCGAAGATCCTTGAAATTCAGGTTTGTGGAAATCATCATCGTTTTTTGAGCCAGAATTCTCTGATTTAAAAGGTTGAAAAAGCGGGAAGCCGTGAAAGAATTGGAAAACTCCGTACCCAAATCATCCAAAAGAAGAACCTCCGCCTCCGTAATGTACTCGTCTTCCATTCCCTCTCTCATGAGTTTGGAAAAATAGCGGAACAATCCGTCCGCTGTAAAATACAGCACGCCGATGCCTCTATCCAGTAACGCTTTCGCAATACAATGCAGGAAAAAGGTCTTCCCTGTCCCTGTACTGCCCGTGAAAATAAAATTCCCCTTATTCTCAGGATAACTTGCCGTATAAGCGTGAAAATAATCGCGAAGTTCCAAAATATACTCTCGCACCGTTTTATTTCCCGTCTCAGCCAAACGTTCCCGATTGTCAAAGCGTTCCGGCTGAAAACGGGAAAAGTTCTCCCGCTCCAAAATCTCCCCCATCATGGATTGCTTATACAAAAGCTCTCCCTGCAATGTCAGGAAACACCTGCACTTTCTTCCTTCATATACTCCCGTATCATGGCAAAGCGGGCAGGTATATTTCGGCTCCAAATCGGAAAGTCGATAGCCGAGTTTCTGTAAAAGCAGTTCCTTTTTCTCCCGAATCTTTTCTATAGAAGAGCGGAGAGATGCGATTGCTCCTTGCTCCCCTTCCCCTGCCTTTTCCGCAGTAGAAATAGAAAGACGGCGAAGTTCTTCCGAAAGAGCGGCATATTCCGGCAGCTTTTCCAGTACTTCCCTCTCCTTCTCTAAGGCATCTCTTTCCGCTACAAAACGGCGATTCGAGAGAATCTCCCGGATTTCATGGAACTGCTCTTCATTTAATGCCATTCTTTATCTTCCTCCCTGTTGCAGAATCTTCAGCGCCTTCTGTTTTGCCAGAGAATCGTAATCGACCTCCTCCTGCTTAAAATTGATAAAGCGATTGCTTGCTTTTTCCGTAGCGGAAGTGCGAGCTGTCCCCGTCTTTCTCTTGTTCAAACTCTTCGTCAGTTCAAAATCTCGAATATGTTCCTGCGCCTGCTTTACCGTTCTGATTCCCTGTGCATGCCAATCCAAGGCGACCTGCTCCATATACCTCGGAGCGGTCTTTTGCAGTCCGGCACAATAATCCAGTAAAAATTCAATCAGCTCCGCATCCATGGCAAGATACTCCACCATATATTCCAGCTTCTGCACATGGCTTCTACTTACACCGCCCGGAAGGAGGTGCTTTGCTACATAAAGAATTCCTTCAAACATCTCTTCATCGATTTCCCGCTTTTTCTCTCCGGAAAAGGATGAATCGTCCCGCTTTTTCTCTCCGTAAAAAGACGAATCGTCCCGGTTTTTCTCTCCGGAAAGAGACGAACCATCTCGGTTTTTCTCATCAAAAAAAGACGTCTTCCTATAATGCTGTTCCCTCTTCATTTCGAGCCTTGCTTCCGACTGACGCGCAGCTTCTTCGTTTCGAAGCTCCTCCTCCGCAAGTTTCGTCACACCCTCTTGGAAGATTCCTTTCTTCTCCCAGTAAGAAACAGCTCTCATCACATCATGGTCTGTCAGATTCAGCTCATCCGCAACAATATGCAATTTTATATTTGTGCTACAATGCCGAAGCAAGTAAAGATAGACCCGTACATACTCTCCGTTTGCCTCTCCTAAAAGCTCATCTATAAATGCATTGGGAACACAAGTAATATCCGCCTGCATACCCTCCAGAAACTGTATATCCATGTCTTTCCTATCCCTCTGTTTCCCCCAAAATTATCTTCGTTTTGCATTCTAGCACAGGCAAATAAACTCTTCAATGGCAGTGCTCCACAAGTTTATCCACAGGACTTATCCACAGCGATGTGGATAATGTGGGTTTCTTTTTTGTTCTATTCTAAAGTGTAGTATTTACAAGGCTTCCCACCTCTCCATATCTCTAAAAACAGCGGATTTATCCACATTTCCTTGGTGGATTTCCAAAAAAACTGCTTTCATGAAAATAATTTTTAAAATACTTCTCTAAACACTTCTTGTTCTATATGTCCCGTTAGAGCACGAACACGGCGCAAAGCGAAAAAGACTTGCCTCCCGAAGGGTGACAAGTCTTTTTACAATATCACAAAAGCTACGATTTTTCTTTTTTAAATAGGAGCTAAATCGTTATGCATTTTGACCTGATTTTTTCGCTTTCCTCCTCTGCCCGAAGCCCCAGAAGGTCAAGGAAAGCATGGAGGTGAGAGCAAAGAGCCCGTATAGAGCCATAATGCTGTTGTCCCCTGTGGCAATCTTTCTTATCGCTCTAAGTACCTTCGGTGTCTTCTTAAAGATATCTACCGGGTTGATAACCGGTCTGCTTTCGCCTTCTACCGTCGGAATCTTCGGATCCGGGTTGGAAGGGTTCGGAGTAGACGGATTCGGAGAGGAAGGATTCGGTCCCGGCGTGTTTCCACCGCCTCCGCCTCCGGGATTGTTCGGAGAACCGCCTCTTTGATAGCTGTTGTTAAAAGCAATCTCTCCGTTCTTCTTCGTACTGCCTTCACGCCCTGTCCAATATACGGCATATAAATAGGGATTTACGGGATTACCGTCCTTATCCACCGTAAGCCGATACACCTTAACAACAAGGGTATACCCCTTACTGTCATAAGTAAAATGTTCTTGATTCCCCGGAACCTGACTTATCGTGTACTTGTATTCACCGGGATTCGTATAAACCATCTCGTTAAATTCCAGTGCATAATCTCTCGCACCTGAACCGCTGACCTGTATTTCACTGGGACTTGCCAGCGGTGCTGACGGGTTAACCGCTTCTCTTTCTATCTTAATCCGATAGGTCTCCTCGGGCGCTGAACCGGACACAATAAGCTTAACAGGAACCTTTACCGTAACCGGCTCTTCCGCCATCGCTACCATAGAAAGTCCTGCTGAAAGGAAAAGCACAGCCGATAGTACCCTTACGGCTCTTACTATTAACTCTTTCACTTTCATCTCCGTTACTCCTCCCCTTATGGGTCAACTCTAACCATAACCACTGCTCGTCCGTTTGTTTCCAGCGACACACAGGTGGATAGTGCCATCACCTGATCCGATTCTTTCATCCCGATATCCCTAAAATGAGTAGAATGTTCTTTAAGATAATTGACAAGATTCATAATCTGTCCTTTTTTATCATCGACACTATAAATCATCCTGTCATAAGCATCACACTCTATTACGGCAAAAACTTCTAAGTTTCTTGCCCTTCCATCCGGTAAAAAAAGATGGCCTGTTCGGTTTTTTTCAAAATAATCCTCATCAAGAAACTCCATCACATCGCCATACATCCCGCCATTATCCATATGGTGCCCATAGGTTAACATATAGGAATCCGTAAAGTCTGCTTTGTTTTCCGCACTGAGAAATATTGCTCCCGATAGAGAAAAATCGCCTGTAGCATCTTTGTTGACATACTCCATATCATCCTCTCCCTGCACCATGGGGTAGTCAATGTGTGTTCCATCAAGGGTAATCCACCCCCTCGTATCCGGATTGATTGCCAAAAGCTCCTGAAGACTTAGTCTTGTCTGCTCGGGATTATCCAAACTGGGCTTATACTGCAAAATCTCTCTTTTCAAAAAGGCACCCGTCATGGTTACATAAGTATCCCAGAGAGAATATCCACCATAAGATACCATCACTATCATGAGTATGATGGCAAGATAGGATAAAAACTTATCTCCTATTCGTGCGGCTCTTGCTGCTACATCCATTCCCGGTCCTTTCCACTCCTTTACGCGTACACTGTGTGTACACAATAAACTTTGAATTGTCTTCGACAAGTTTTCAAAATTTATAATCTACATACCTTGTATTGCAGTATTCCTCCCGGGGATACTCTCCCCGGGATTCCTACTGATTCAAAATTTCCTTCCAAAACTGCCAAGCTTGGAGAAGAAGATTTAATTACTCGGCAGCTCTTTCGGAAATATTTTGAAACGTGTTAAGAAATGTAGAGAAATTATTCCTCTTCCTTCTTACGATTCATGAACACTACACCCATACCGCCGGCAACAGCAAGCATAAGAACGTACGGAGCAACATTCATTACAATACCTGTCGGTGTAATCTGACCCTGTTTATTGTTTACAACAACCTGTGCGTCATCTTGTAATGTATAGAATTTAGCTTGGAATTTTTCGTTCTGCACCATAGCCAAATCTTTAACATAGGTATCATTATTTGCCTGAGGCTGGTCATTTACATCCATAACATAGCTGTTTTCACCCTCTATGATAGTGACCTTATCATTCTTCGTTAAACCATAGATATGGATACCGGTACCCTGTGTAACCTCAAACTCCGGAGATTTAACATTATTATCTACATGGTCAAATGCGTTGGTTCCTGTAAAGGATCCCTTATCTACCGGCTTTCCGGTGCTATCTAATTCTACCTTCTGAACCTTATAAGCCTCGTTCTTGTTCTTCTGTGCATTAACCAGAACTTGGAACTTAAACTTGTCAGACTTGTTTCCGTTTGCTCCGCCGATATTCTTTGTGATTACAACATCATGTGTAGTGTCGTTCTTCGGATTCGGCTTCGGATTCGGTCCCGGGGTCGGCTGTGGATCCGGGAACTCGGGAGTATCAGGCGGGAAATGCTTTCCATAGTTATTATTGATGGTATTAATCTTGGTAGTCTTATCTGTAAGTTTATCTTCTCTCTGAATAGTAACCGCTACCTTGTCTTGGTCATGCTCGTCCTTATACTTGTTAACTACGATAATAAAAGGAGAAGCGGAATAACGGATACCCTCATACTCTCCATCTTCCTCTGTTAACTTAAAGAAATAGTTTCCATATCCATCGTTCAACTGTTTTATATCAACATTAACGCCAGCCTTCTCATCGAAATGCGCACCTTTACCGAACGCTGATCCTTCATCATCCTGAATACCAAGACCTTTGTCCTTAGTAAATACAATAGGATCCACTGTCACTGCGCTACTCGAAGCAGCATGATTATCATACTCTGTTGTTCCAATTGTGAACTTAGATCCTGCAATCTTCTCTACTTTGAATGTAAAGGTGGTATCCGGTGCATAGGTATTTCCATCCGTATGAAGACGCTTGGTTATCTCGGTCACCTTCACCGGTGCTGCGAATGCAGGCATAGCCATAGACATCACCATCATTCCGGATAATGCCAATGTTGCGAGTTTGTTCAAATTCTTTTTCATTGTTTTCTCCCTCTCTAAAAAAATAGTAGAAACTTGTGTGATATATAAACGGAAGGGTGCGAGCCTTCAATTTATTTCGTTTGTTCTTTTTCACGGAAAAGCCTTATATTCCTTTTTACTCAGCCGATATTACATCTGTCTAAGCTATCTCTTCCGCTGCAGATGCAGCTGCTGTTGGAGACGCCGGAGTCGCCATTTCAACTCCTTTCGTCGGTCTTCGGTGCATCGAAGTTCTTTTCCAACTTTGTTCTTCTTCAGCAGATGTATCTGCAGCGGAAGAGATATGTTTATAAGGTTTTCCACGAACTTGCCAGTGGTTCTTATTGCGAAAGGATGTATTCTATCCTTTCTTTTTGTTTTCCAATGCCTCTGTTGCAGTAGACTTTCTGTTCAGAAAAGAATCTTACATCTCTATTCTTTTCTTTTTCCTGATTGTGAGGTATACCCCCGCCATCGCTACAAATCCGAAGATACTGAATAGATAAGGTGTTGTGTCTCTCGTTAAACCGGTAGGAATCGTAAACTTCGCAGGGTTTTGGAAGGTAATGATTTCTCCCTCATACGGTGTTTCAGCTTCTTTCATATACGTGAACTCATTAGTATCATCCTGCCCCGTTTCAGCCTGAATCACACGACTGTCTCCATTCAAATCAGACACTATCTTCGCTTTCTCATATCCTGCACTTTTCTTTTCATAAACTTGGAAAAGATAGTTTGGTTTTAAAGGAATCTGAATCGACTCTCCATCTTTAAGTTCAAAATAAATCGTAAACTCATTAATTTCTTTCGGACTCGTAAGATAGATTGAATCTTTTCTAATCTTAAACTTAGTAGAATTTGCGTTTTTCGCTATCAAGTCGTTTTTAATTGATCTTATTTCCGCGTCACTAAGCGACTCCCCCGTACCTCCGTCATGCTTTTTGATTACAAGATGGAACTGAAACTTTTCAGTAGACGATGCTGTAGGTCTTGCCATTCCTGTGACTACCTTCTTAACCGTAATCGTCTTCGGGTTATCCTTTTTTTCATAGCAGTTTTTGATTTTGAAGACATTGTCCGGTTTGCACGGTTCCGAGCTATCTAAGCTCTTAGATCCGGATATAAAAATAATCGGATTTTCATTTACGGAAACATCTTTAAGCTGATAGGCACTACCCGAAAGTTCAATCTTCTCTACAGCCCCGTCCGGTTTATTACAATACTCATAAACCATATATCTCTTGCTCGGAATAAGGTTGTCAACCGTGATTTTAAGCTGTGGAGCCTTCCCGCTTTCCTGTACTATCTTAAGTGTAACCTTGTGTTTAAAATTATCCAATCCGGTAAATTCCAAGGTCACCCCGTCTCTAAAGTTTGCCGGTTCCGTCCACCACGAATCGGCTTTCAAGTTAAGTTCAAGAAGAGGAGTAAATTCAGAAGTTTCTTGCCCAAACGAATTTAATCCTTTGATTTCCTCCGCCTGTACTATAAACTTCAGCTGCTTTAGTACCTTCTTTCCGAAATCCGTTATCTTTCCGCTACTGTCATCAAAAAGTTTTGTTCCTTCCAGACCCGAGAAAGTTTTTTCGATAATCAGAGAGCCTTTACTGATAATCGGCTTTTTATACTTTTTAGTCTGTGGAGAACCTTCCGAACCGTCCGGTTTTTTGGTCTTATACGTAATGTCCGCAAACTCATTCGTGAACAGACCAAACTTATCCGCTGAAGAATTGAACATGCTATCCGATTTTCCATCCTCTTGGTACTTCCGATGCAGATCAGTCTGATAAATGTCATTTAAATCCGTTCTTTTATCACCTTTATCCTTATATCCCAAGTCGCTTTCGAACAACTTCTTCGCTTCTTCCGTAGGCTCTACCTTAGCCACCATGCGGATGTCGTAGCCTGCCGGTAAAGCGAAATCTTCAGGTTCTGTCTTTAAGGTAAGAAGCCATCTTTTTTCGTCACTCTTCGCTCCGCTTATCCCGATTTCATTGGCATTAACTTCTTTTGCTTCTATGTTGAAGCCGTTTAAGCCAAGATCCGCCATCTCACCCGGTTTCAAAGTATCTTGGACTTCGACCCCATTCGACTTCATCTTAACCAGCTGTCCGGAAACAACCGCCTTACCGTCCTTCATAATCGGCTGAACATTCTTTGTCAGAACGTCCCGGATTACAATGTTCTGAACACTGTCTACGGCAACTCTTTTGTAAATCTCATCAAAACTTTTGTTCAATTTACTTGCTTCGGATCCGTCAAAACACTTATACAGAGTATTTTTCACAAGTGCATTTTCTCTTAAGTCAGGCTTGCCTTCAACTGAAACATATATGGTTTTCCCATCTTTATCTTTTTTGTCAGTTGGCACTTGGGCTGGGGCGAAATTCTTATCGTACCATTGCCCCATGGCAAAATCGTTTAGATAGTTCCAGTTTTTTTCGTTTCCTACACCTATGCTGTAGAAGGCATCAATATCAGTTATCTGATGTAATTCTCCTCTAGCTTGGTTTAAAGCCGCAAAATCGATAGACCGTCCATTTCCTATACTGTATCCTACTTTATACAACGCTCTTGTCCTGTAATATTGAATACCGTCTGTTTGATCTTTAAAGCGCAGAATATCATCATATTGGTACTCATTATCACTAGGATAAGCATTTTGGATATATGCATACTTGGGATCGCCTCCGGCAATAAAGACAACTATCTTTTTTGCATCGTCTCTAGCCTTATTTTGAATAGATTCTTTTCTTTCAGTTTTTATAGGAATATCTTTTTGCAAAAGGGCTCTTACATTTCGTATCGCTGCAGTGTAGTTTTCTCCGGAAATTTTTTCAGAATACTTGCTTCCGGAAATATTTGTCACTGTTGTTTCTCCTTCTTGCAAGTCTTTCAAGTATGAAAGGATATCATCGGGACTAGAGGTGAAACCGTGAACATAAGCAGTATCATCTTCCTCTTCGTCTATAATGGTGAAATCAGCACTGCGCTGTCTATACCCTATGTACACATCTTTCCCATTTACTTTCTTTGTTCTGTTATCAAGGGCCTTTTCAAGCCAAGTTTGGTGACCTTTTTCATCTAATCCTTGAAATTCTCCTACAAATTTACCTTTCTTAGTGTCTTCAATTCCCTTCGCATACGCAAAATCCGGATAGTCATTGTCTTCAAATACTCTAAGATTTCCATCCATCTTTCCAGTCATATAACTCGGTGAATATGGCGCTCGATACTTCAAATCATATCGATGCTCTTTCATTCCATCCATGGTGACCAGTGCATATCGGGTGTCATATGCCGAATCATGGGAAGACATTTTTTCCATAAAGGACTTTAGCTCTTCTTTAACTTTAGTGGATTTTTTCTCCTCTCTACTGCTTGCATCGTTCCCCTCTGTATTGTTCTTAGTTCCATCAAAGCTGAAGTCCGTTGCCATTATAGCGGTATTATCATAGACAAACACAATATCCAAAGGCTTCTTGCTTGTTCTCCCGGAAACCACAGACTGTCCGGTTAAAGTAAGGTCATACGTTCCGTTCAGATTGTCCGTAATATATTTTTCGTTCTTAAGATCCGGAGTAGTATCATCCGGTTTCGGTTTATTCTCGGCTTTCCCGCACAAGTAATACACAAATACAAAGTCTGTATACTCACAATTTTTGCCAAAATAACTTGTATGAGATACTCCTTTATAAGTATACACAAAGTAATTTGCGGTTAGACTCTTTACTTCAACCTGATAGCCTGCTCCATTATAAAGTGCACCAACAGTCGTATTACTTATCCCAAATAATCCCCACCGCAAATACCCACTAGGATTATAATCCAATAAAGAATCAATTTTACCTGTGTCTTTATTGTAAAACTCATACGCTTCTGCATCTTTTGCCTTTTCTTTTATTTTCTTGCCCTGATCTGTAAGCCTATAGTACCTTGTCGGTCCGATTTCTCTACCGTTTCTATCGACATAATATATACGAATTCCATGATATGCCTGTGTTTTATAGTCGTTCCACTTAACTACAAACGGCGAAAAGGATGTTACCGTAAACTCCTTAGTGATTATATCCGTAAGTTTAGACTCGTCTTTCTCCTCTTTCTCTTTTTCTAAAGAAAGTCCCTCTATTTCCTCAGGATTTCGTTCCTCTTCACTTAGGTTCTCTTTTTTATCCGCTTCCTTTTCTTTTTCAGAACGAAGCACCGTCTCTACGAGTTCTATCTTCCCACTATCCTTCGATTCCAATAAATGGTGAATCGCAATGGTATCCGCAGTTGCTTCTTCGGGAACCGCCTTTTTATCGAAGGTAAGTCGTACGGAAACAGGGGTCTTCGGTTCTATTTCCTTTGTTCTGTCGTCCTTGCTTACAAAGCGAATGTCCAGCGCATCGGAGTCTTCATATATAGCGTGCTCCTTCATTGCTTCGACCTGCTCTTTGCTAAGCTTCTCGCCTTCTTTTTCGCCCTCTTCTTCCGGCTTCACAAGACGCTTTGCTTCCAGAACAACTTCCTCTACTTTTCCGTCTGCATCTGTAAAAGCTTCGTCATCATAGAACACTTCTACAGTCGCAAAGCCTTCGATTTCAACGTTCTGACTCTTTCTGCCAAGCTCGTTTAAGCTATACTGTGTGAATCTGGCCGATACAAGCTCTCCTTGGAACTCTTCGTAGTGTTCCAGAACTTCTCCCAAGAATCCCGTAACACCGGCCTTTTCTTTCGTCTCTTTTCCTTCTCCGGACTGCTTCTCCGTTTCCGGAACTTCCTTTTCCGCTTCCGCAGGCTTTGTACTGTCTTTTTTCACTTCTGTGAGCTTCGCTCCGTCTTTCCCGGCTTCTTCGCTCTTCTCTCGGGATTCTTCTTCGGTTTCCGCTTCGGCAGTCTCTACTTTATTCTCTTCTTTCTTTTCTTCGTTTTTCCGGGCTTTCTCTTCTTCCGGTTCCTGTACTTCCGCTTGTATCTCTTCCGTCTTTCCTTCAGTGGAAACGATACTTACTTCGGAAACAGACTTCTTTTCCTTCTCGGAAAGCTCTTTCTCCTCTTCAACGGAAGCTGTCTCTTTGGAAATCCCCTTCTGTTCTTCGGAAGTCTCCGCCTTTACAAACTCTTCCTTTGTTTTCTCTTCCTGCTTCTCTATCGATTTTTCTTCCTGTTTTTCCGCAGGTTTTACTTCCGCTTGAGCCTTTTTCTCTTCCTGCTTCAGCTTCTCGACCAAAGCTTTAAAAAGCTGTGTCTTCGGCGCTACCGCAATCTTCGGATACTGATTGCCGTCTACGGAAAGCTTAAAGCTAATCTTGTGATCCGACTTATTCTTATATAAGAAGGTAATCAGTTCGCTACCTGTTAATTCGGTATTTCTTTTTATGTTGCTGTCCGAAGCAAGGCTTCCCTCTTCGGACACTGTAGTCTCTTCTTTTTTCCCGTTTTTCTTCGCTTTCTCTACATTCTGCTTCTCTTCGTTCTTTCCCTCAGGGAAAAGCTTCGAAATCTGACTGTTTCCGTCATAGAGAAGTAAGCTCTCCTTGCTTTCTTTTCTGACAAGGCTCTCCAGATCCTTCGCATCTCTTTCTACAAAAATCTGTAAACCGGCTTCTTCCTCGGACAGGCTTTCCGAAAGCCCTTCCGAAATACTGTCCAGCGGAATCTCATACACTTCCTTCTCCGGAGAAAAAACAGCTTCGTATTCTTTCTGAAGTTCTCCGTCCGCACTGTATCCTTTTAGGAAATTCTCTTCTACCTTATCTCCTTTTTCGATTGCTTCCTTTGCCGCTTTTCTCAAATCCTCGCCATGGAGCTGTACCTTTACTTCTGTACCGGAAACGGAGATTTCGTTACTTTTCTTTTTCTCACTTTGCTCTGCTTTACCGGAAATGGTAAGACCGTGATAGCCGGTGAGCAGAAGGCACAAAATCAAGAGCACCGAAACCTTCTGTTTCATGCCCTTGTTCATCATATGATTATTTCGTTTATTCTTCTTCTCCATCGCCTACCTCTTTGCAGAACCTGCACTACAAAATAGTAAGAAAGTCTAACTTTCTTCCGTTTTTACAGTAAAGGCTCGATGAAGCGGGCGTTCCTTATCTGTTCGCTACTCTATCGTTATTTGATTGTTCTTCCTTAAACAATTCCTACTATGTCTCAAATTCTAGCAGAGCAGTTTTCTTTTTCAATAGACCTTGCTTAAGAGGGGCTCAAAATGTCATAGAATCGGATTTCGATGGTTTGGAGCAAGTTTTTTTCTTTTTTCAATTGGTAATTATGATGATTTTCTTTGAATATATAGATATTATTTTGTGTATTATTTTATTTTTTCCTTTCGAAGAAGAAATATTTTCTTAAATTTAAGTTTATATTTTTACTTCTCTTTTATTTTGTAAGAGAGTTAGCGCATTCCAAGAGGCTACAACTCCGCTTGCACGATATGACCGAAATTCAGCTCATCTTGCAAAAGTCCATAAACATAAGCCGGACTTTCTCTATATAATCCGGTTCCCGGTTCGAGCAATTTACTATAAACTTCCGAATCATAAATTATCTTCATTGCGGAGTCATATTCCATCCCTGACGTTTCCGAAAGAATTTCTACAAGATCTTGTACCATATACTCTATCATTTGTTCTTCTTTGCTCATTTCCTATTTCTCCACTTTTTTCAGTAAGCTAATGGCTTTTTCTGTATGAAATGAATATTGGTTCGTCGTCTCCTTATATTCCATTCCCTTCAACATAGTATCAAAATCAATCATTCCATAATATCCACATTACTGCCATGATAGAGTATCACTAATAACCACCTCCATTGCCTCTGCATACTCTGCTTAAATCCTCTATTGCTTCTTCCAAGCTGAGAGTGTGTTCTATATCATAATGTTCCTTAAGAAAAAGAATTCCTTTGAACTTTTCAAGATATTGAAAGGCTTCCTTCGCAGTAATTTTATATTTTTTAGCAAACTCATTTACACATACCACCATGTAATTAATTCTCTTTTTTAATTCGCTCAAAGTATCCTCCTGTCTATTCTGTTTATTTTTTAGAAAACCGTTCTTCTTTATCATCAAAAAAGTTTATCGTTTTGGACTTCATAACTTTCCTATCCTTTATTCGGCAGTTTATCATAGTTTCTCCTTTCTTTGAAATGCATTTTCATAAAAATCTCCTATATTTCCCGAAAATCTGTGCTATGATTTACTTTGCTTATCCCTATTTTACGTAAAGGCACAAGGAAGGGAATGAAATAGAGATGGGATAAGGGTCGAAAAAATGAGGTTTTTGCAGTAAATTTTATCTGTTATAAGGAGCGAATATGACGGTACAAGAAGAGAAATCCTATAAGGAATTAGAAATTTTAGAAGAAAGATATCCGGTCTTGAAAGCCGTACATGATGAGATTTGGAAGGCCTACCTTGTGATGCGGGATTCTTTTCTGAAGGGAGGTAAACTCCTTCTTTGCGGTAACGGAGGAAGTTCTGCGGACTGCGATCACATCGTCGGAGAGCTGATGAAGGCCTTCTGTGCAAAGCGAAAGATAAAGACCGAGCTGAGTTCTCGTTTGCAGGAGCTTTACGGAGAGGAGGCAAAATATTTTACAAAGCACCTGGAGCAGGGGCTTCCGGCTATTTCCTTCAGTTCACAAACCGCCCTGCATACAGCCTATAGTAACGACCAGGAAGAGGCGCTTTTTTATGCACAGTGCCTTTTAGGATATGGGAAGAAGGAGGATGTACTGTTCACTATCAGCACCTCCGGAAATGCGAAAAATGTCGGTTATGCTTTAAAGCTCGCCAAAGCCATGGGGATTCCGAGCATTTTACTGAGCGGAAAGGACGGCGGAGCGGGGAAAGCACTGGCTGATCTTTCCATCATCGTACCTTCCAAGGAGACCTATCAGATTCAGGAGCTTCATCTTCCGATTTACCACTGCTTATGCCTTATGCTGGAACAGTATTTTTTCGGGTAGAGGCTATACTATTTTAAATTGCAAAATGAATTGCAACAGAGAAAGAAAGAAGAGCGTATTTTAATGGCTATGAAAAAATATAATCTTGACAAAAACAGTAGGCTGATGGATGAACAGTTTTTAGAATTAAAAGAAGCATCTACGCGCCCCTTCTCTTTTGATGAAGATTGTCCTGAGCTAACAGATGAGGAACTCGCCCAGTTTAAAAGAATTTCAGAAATAAACAAAGAGGAAAGGAGAAAACAATCCGTAACTCTACGCTTATCTCCACGTGCTCTAAAAAAGGCGAAGTCTCTCGGAAAGGGATACACCTCCGTGTTAAGTCGTATATTAGAAACCGCCTTAGATGACAATGATTTACTAAAAAAGAGTCTATAATATCGCTTTTACCGCATCTAAAAATGTAGGAAAGTAAGAGAAATCTTGCTTTCCTTCTTTTTTCTTGAAACGCTTACATTTTTACCTCGTGATTTACATATGCTCTTTATCAATCTATAATTAAAGCGTAATTGTAAAGAGGGTGATAAAATGAACGCTTTAGAAAAATACTTTTTAGAAAGTAATATTATTACAAATAAACAGGCGGAAGAGATAGGCATCAAAAGACACATCTTAGCTTCACTAGTCCAAAAAGGCGAGCTGGAGAGAATTAAAAATGGAGTCTACAAGAAAAAGGATGCCATAGATGATGACTTTGCCGCAATATCACTTAATAATGAGCAAGTGGTATTTTCTTTCCATACAGCTTTATATCTTCTTGGATTTAGTGATCGAACACCTAATGTTTTTCA
>QWCT01001552.1_pt1 | contig 17144 bp, 8 predicted proteins | sample 1972681 | NCBI WGS metagenome assembly QWCT01 (sample SAMN09866701, study PRJNA288562) | Human oral metagenome isolate pre3_saliva, whole genome shotgun sequencing... | isolation source: mouth | host: Homo sapiens | place: USA: California | reverse complement strand
AAGCTCAATTATCGTCTGCAACTTCTACTAAAAGTCTCTCCCCTGCAACCCGACGAAAGGGATACAGGGGAGCAGGAAGTCTACGTGAACGGACGGCTGCGAGGTTATGCCTTGCTTTATCCGCTTACTATCATCATCGCTTTGTCTTATCAATTGGACAGCATGGAAGCCCGCAGTACACCAACCAGCTAGACCTTGGCTTACAGGCCAACATTGGCCACACGCGCGTTAATGTTTCGGCCTTTTATCACAAAACGTTTAACCCATATACAGCCGTAGTGGTGTACAAACCCTACACCTATAAGTACACTTCGCAAGCTGCATTAGAGCATTGTCCCATCCCATCGGCCAACCGCGAATACCACATCGACCAACAAACAGGCATCGTAACCGTGAACGACATCACGGGTGCCAACGCCCCCATACAGCTGCCTTACAAGGAAAGAGAAGGCTATCTGAGCAACCGCAAGTACGTAAATGGGTCGCCCACCGAACGTTTCGGCATAGAATGGATTGTGGATTTCGCCCCAATCAAGGCGCTACGCACTTCGCTTAGACTCGATGGAAACTACTATTACTACAAGGGATTAGACGATTTGCTCTTCGCCGCGTTGCCCTCGGAGGCTGGCACGCTCAATGCCCAAGGCAAGCCTTACACCTATATTGGCCATTATCGCGGCAGCGGAACAACCTCTACCGACAATACGGCGTCGCCCTCGGTAAGCAACGGTTCGCTCACGCACGAGGCCAATCTCAACATTACCCTCACAACCCACGTGCCGCGCATACGTATCATCATGTCGCTACGCGTTGAGTGTTCGCTCTATCAATACAACCGTCCGCTGAGCGAATTGCCAAACGGAACGCGCGGATATGCTTTGGAGAAGGGCGACGATTTCTTTGGAAAGCCCTACACGCGGGATGTTCGCGACAAGCACATGGTGGTTTATCCCGAATATTACAGCACGTGGGAAGAACCCGATAAGCTTATCCCTTTCGCCGAAAAGTTTGCTTGGGCCAAAGACAACGACCCCGCTTTGTTCAACGATTTGGCTAAGCTGGTGAAACGAACCAACTATGCCTTCGTGATGAATCCCGAACGTCTGTCGGCCTATTACTCGGCCAATTTCAGCGTGACGAAGGAGATTGGCGACCGCGTACAGCTGATGTTCTATGCCAATAACTTCTGGAACACCATGAGCCGAGTGCGTTCCACACGCACTGGACAAGAAACTTCGCTCTATGGCAGCTCGTATGTGCCCGCCTTTTACTATGGGTTGGGACTGAAAGTGAAGATATGATGTGGGTTGTTGAGGCGTTAAGGAATAAGGAGTAAAGTAGTAAGGAGTTATGGAGTTAAGGAGTTAAGCCAAATGTGTTGTTGCAGCGTGGCAAACGTTCTCATAAACTCACAAACTTACAAACTCACAAACTCACAAACTCATCAACTCACAAGCTCACAAACTCACAAACTCATAAACTAAAAAACTCATTAATAAATAAGCAATTATGTATCGCAAAACAATTCTTATCAATTCGTTCTTAGCAGCGTTTTTTGCGCTGCTGGTTTTGTCGTGCAGCAGCGACGACAAGGTAGACACCGTGCAAACCTGCAAGGTTAACGTAACTTTGCAGTATCCCGAAAACAGCATTCAGCCCTACGAAGGCGCAAAAGTTGAACTTGTTGACGCACGCGCATCGGTGTTCGTAGCCACAACCAACGCAAAGGGAGTGGCCGAATTTAACGTGCCGGCCGGCATTTACGATGTTCGTAGTAGTGCAACACGTGGCGATGGAACATGGAAATTCCACCTTAATGGCAACAAAAGCAAGGTTGTTGTGTCGTCACCCACTACGGAAATAACGCTTGAAATGAAGCTGTCAAAGGCCAAGGCTGCTCAGATTATCATTAAAGAGCTTTATTGCGGAGGATGTCCTGCCGATCAAGGTACTGGCTATTTTCACCAAGATAAGGGCTTTATCCTCTACAATAATAGTGCAGAAGTGGCCACAATTGAGAACTTAGCCGTTGGAATGGTCGACCCATTTAACGCTCATTCACCTAAAAAAGATTGGCTGAAAGATGGTAAATTAGAATACGATGGGAAAGGTTTCATCCCTGCCATACATGGTATCTGGTATTTCCAAAAGCCCATAACGATACAACCTTACTCACAAATTGTGGTTAATGTTAATGGTGCTATCGACAACACAAAAACCTATTCTAAATCGGTTAACTATGCCAATAAAGACTATTACGCCATGTACGACCCCGAATCAGGTTACAACCATGCGCATTATTACCCCTCTCCATCAGAGCTCATCCCCACTTCTCAATATCTGAAAGCCGTTGAATACGGGCAAGGTAATGGCTGGCCACTCAGCACTTTCTCGCCTGCCATGTTCATTTTCCAAACTAAAGGCATTACGCCACACGACTATGCCACTAACGTTGCCAACATTATCTATGCCCCAGGAGCTGCACAAACGAAGGTGAATGCAAACTTGAGAATGCCCAACGAATGGGTGCTCGATGCCATAGAGGTGTTTAACACGGCCTATATTGCAAATAGCAACAAACGTTTCCCTGCTGAAATAGACGGTGGAAGTGTGCAGATGACAAACAAGATGGGCTACACCCTCTACCGCAACGTGGACAAAGAAGAGACCGAAAAGCTGCCCGAAAAAGGAAAGTAAATTGGCAAGTTGGAAAATTAACGAGTTAACAAATTAACAAGATGAAAACGCTCTGCCACGTGCGTGGCTTGGCTTAACAAAAAAGGGCTTTGGGGGCTGTTTTCTAGGAAAGCTAGGCGTTCTGGAACAACCAGAATGCCTAGAAATCCTAGGGCAACTAGAATAACTAGAAGCCCTAGGATAACATGAATAACTGGGATGCCTAAAATTATTAGAACCCCAGCCCCTATCCCCCTTTAATCCTTACCTCTTTAAACCCATTAACCCCTCCATTTGCCCTGTGTTATCACTCCTTTTACTCGCCCTTCCCCTGGCATCGCCCAATGTTGAGGCCGACCAACAGCTTGTGTTTCGCGACTTCAACTACGTGAAACAGGCCAAGCCGTGGCTCACTTCGCCCAACGCTGCTGCACTAACAAACTACAATCAGCGCAATATCTCGGTGGCCGAAGTAAGGGGCAGCGTGGCCAAAGGCCACCTTGTGGACTACTCCCAGTCCTCCAACGTGGTGCAAGCAGGCGCTATGGTCGAGTCGTTTTTCCGTATTAACCCACGCACCGTGGTTTACGGACGAATGGATTACGACAACTTCGCGGGCAAAAACATGTTGGGTTCGGTGTTCATCAACCCCGAACGCAAGCCCTTCGACCTATCCGAAGACTCGCTAACCAACCCCGGCAACAAGCATCGCGACACATATAACCTCGTAGGAGCCGTAGGCATAGACCTCTGGCGAGGCTTAGCCGTGGGCGCAAAGGTAGATTATACCGCCGCCAACTACGCCAAATATAAAGACCTTCGCCACCGAAACAGCCTGATGCAGCTCAACCTTTCGCTGGGCATTGCAGCCCCAATAGGTAAAAATTGGATGCTGGGTGCCAACTATATTTACGGCCGAAGCACCGAAAGTCTGCGCTTTGTAACCTACGGAAAAACCGAAAAGGTGTATAAAACACTTGTAGACTATGGCGCATTTACGGGCGAAGTGGAACAGTTTGGCAACAAAGGCTACACCGACGACTCGCGCGAACAGCCCCTACTTGACGAACAAAACGGGCTTGCCTTGCAGGCAGAAAGCAATTTGGGGCGTGGGTTCTCGCTCTTTCTTGGTGCGCAGATGGTGCACCGAAACGGATTTTACGGGCGCAACTCACCTTATTCTATTGTGCATTTCAAGCATCAGGGCGACAACTTTGGACTGAAATTGGTGCTGAATAAATACCGCTCGCACAGTCAACAACAACTGTCGCTGTCGTACGCCAACGAACTGTTGACCAACCACAAGACCACTTATCGCGAGAACCAAACAGCAACAGGCAGTTCGTTTTACGAATATTTCGACCCAATAAAAACATCCAACAAACGCTGGAACAGCCTGAAACTGACCTATACGGCATGGTTAAGACTGTTTGGCGGCATCGCGCATTGGACCATCTCGGCCTATCTCTACCCCTACGTTCAGCGACAACAGCTGCATACCAACCTGCTTTCGCTGCTCGTCACTCGCAATATCTCCCTTAGTCGCCGCGCCATGCTATCCCTTACGGGCGGACTTTCTCACCAATGGGGTAGCGGCGAGCCAGGCCAAACAGCCACATTGGCAACACCTAGCGACAAACAAAAGCCCCCAACGCTGATGCAAGCCTATCTCTACCGCCATCATCACCTGCTAACCGCACCGCAATGGGGCTTGCATCTGGCCGTCAAATACGCCTTTGGCTTACGCCATTTGCCCTTTCCCCTCTACGTTCGCGCCCAAACCACGTGGCACCGAACCGCCAAGCCTTCGCCTTGGATTGACAACCAACACCGCACCGAGGCCACTTTGGCCATAAGCTGCACGTTTTAAGGCGGGTTCTAAAAAATGCCTTCATACATCGGCGTACGTTTAAAACAGCAAAAACATTATCCAATATGCAAACAAGATTTCTAAGGCAAGTAAGCCTTTTATTACTTTTTCTGCCAACCCTTTTGTTGGCACAGCCCCTCAAAAACGATGCAACCTATCGTACGGGCAAGCTTAAAAATGGCCTAACTTACTTTGTTCGCCACAACGCCAAAGAGCCAGGCGTGGCCGATTTCTACATCGCACAGCGCATGGGCAGCATCCTCGAAGAGCCACGCCAGCGCGGATTGGCCCACTTCTTAGAGCACATGGCCTTCAACGGAACCAAGCATTTCCGCAACGATGGCACTTCTCCGGGCATCGTTCCGTGGTGCGAAACCATCGGCGTGAAGTTTGGAACCAACCTCAATGCCTACACCAGCATCGACGAAACGGTGTACAACATCTCGCAAGTGCCGCTGAAACGCTCGTCCGTGGTCGACTCGGTGCTGCTCATCCTCCACGATTGGAGCCACTACTTGCTGCTGCAAGATAAGGAGATTGACAAAGAACGCGGCGTGATACACGAAGAATGGCGCACGCGCAGGGCGAAAATGGCCTCGCAACGCATGTACGAAAAGCTGCAACCCACCATCTTTAAGGGCTCTAAATACGAAGACTGCATGCCCATTGGCTCGATGGACATTGTTGACAACTTTCCCTATCAAGACCTCAAAGACTATTACAACAAGTGGTATCCGGCGTTACAAAGCTTGTGCTCAGCAACGGCATCGAGGTGTATGTTAAGCCCACCAACTTTGCCGCCGACCAAATAACCATGCGCCTTTGGGGCGAAGGCGGCCTTTCGCTTTGTCCCGAAACCGATGCCCCCAACTTCTCTTTCCTACCCAATGCCATTGTTGATGGCGGTGTGGCCGCATTCTCGGCCGACCGCTTAGACAAGATGCTTGCAGGCAAACATGTGCGTGTTTCGCCCTATGTTGGTCAAGAAACGCAGGGCATCAGCGGACAATCTAACCGCAAAGACCTAGCCACGATGTTCCAATTGGCTTATCTTTACTTCATCAGTCCGCGAACAGACACCACCGCTTTTGCCACCAGCATCGACCGCAGGCGTGCCATGTTGAGGAACAGAAACGCCAATCCGCAGGTAGAATACAACGACTCGCTCTCGCTCATTGCCTATGGCCACAACGAACGCACCGCCCCAATGACCCTCGAACGCCTCAACAAGGTGAACTGCCCACTTCTCTGCCAATATGTGGCCTCGTTGCCGGCAGCAGGGCGCAAAGAGAGCTTTGCCAACAACCTTCCAGAGGTGCGCAACGTTAACGAAACGCACGTCTTCACCAAGAAGATGAACACGCCATCGGCACTTGTCACCATCATCTACACCTTCGACTTGCCCTATACGCCCAAGTCTAACTTGGCGCTCGATGCCCTTCGTCGCGTGCTTACCATCGCTTTTACCGACAGCATTCGCGAAGAGAAAGGCGGCGCCTATGGCGTGGGTGTGCAAGGCGAACTCGACTGCAACAGTCGGCCCAACTCGTTGTTGAAGATTGGTTTCCGGACTGATCCTGAAAAGTACGCCGCACTGATGCCCATCGTGTATCGTCAGCTGGCACACGTGGCGCAAGGGCGCATCAATCCCGAAAGCATCGGCAAGATTAAGACTTACTTAAAAAAGGCTCACCAACAAGAAAAGCTTGTCAACGACTATTGGAGCAACATTCTGTACCAACAACTGCGCTACTGCATTGACCTGCACGCAGATTACGAGGCGTTGGTAGACCAACTTTCGGCTGCCGACATACAGCAAGTGGCGCAAGCCATTATCAAGAGTAACCGAAGGATTGAGATAACTATGAAGTCGGGGTGAGGCCAGTTGACAGGGGATGAGGCCGTTTGGGGGTGAGGCTTATTTTCCTTTACTCCGGCAACATCACCACTTCAACCCTATTCCCTTGTGCCATTAATTGGTGTGCAACAAACTGTTGCAGGCGTTGGGGTGTGATGTTTTGCAGCTCGGTTAGGTAGTTCGTGTGGATATCGATGCCCTGTTGCGCCCATGTTTGCACGGCTCGTAGCCACGTGCTGTTTTGCTTTGTGCGTTCTTCAAAGCGTTTGGCGAGGTGGCGTTTCACGTTTTCGAGCAGCGTGGGGGCAATGTTGCGAGCCATGTTTTCGGCCTCGGCGCGCATTGCCTTGAGGGTGCTGTCAACCAATTCTGGTTTCATTGGGCAGATGCCATATAGTTTTAAGTAGGTGGTGTTCACGTCAGGTGCGAGGGTACAAGAAGCATCGGTGCTGTAAGCCGCACCCATTTCTTCGCGTATTCGCTGAGTGTAACGCATGCCAAGCAGCTGACCTACGGCCTCGGCCATCACGATATTGGCCAATGTATAGGGCGTTCCCTTAGCCCACCAAACGATGTAGGCGTTGGCTTTGGGCGTGGTCATGGCGTGGCGGAAGTGGTTACAAACAATGCCGGGGGCATAGGTTTGCACACTGCGCAGCGTGCCAACAAGGGATGTTTCGTTGTTGGGAGCGGTGGTAGTGGTGGGCGTGGTAGAGTCTTGCGCTGCCTGATGGTGGGGCGAAGGCTCGTTGATAAGGGCTGGTTGCCATGAAGCGAACGGGGGGTTGCTTGCAGGCAACGAGCCGATGTAACGGCAAACGAGGGCGAGAAGGCTGTCGCGTTGGAAGTGGCCAACGAAAACGAAGGTGAAGTTTGCAGCGTTAGCCATGCCTTGACGCGCCAGGTTGAGAATGCGATTGGGGTCTACATGGTCGAGATCGGCGAGCGTGTTGTTGGCGAAACGTGGGTTGTGGGCGTGCAAGGTGGCCGCAAGCGAGTCACTAAGGGCCATTTCGGGCAGGCCTGCCACTTGGCTAAGGCGCGCCCTGCTGTTGGCCATGATGTTGTCAAAAGCCTGTTGGTTGGGGCGCAAGGCGGTGAAATAAAGGTAAGTTTGCTGCAAAAGGCACTCGGCATCGCGTGTAGAGGCACTGCTGTTGAGGCTTAGCCAATAGGTGTCGAGCGAGAGATTGACGTTGGCCGTTTGCCCCGTTAGCACCTTGGTGAGCTGTTGTGATGAGAAATCGCCTAGTCCGCTACTACCCACAATGCGGTTGAAGAAACGCGCATTGGCGAAGTCGGCCTGTTCCAAACGCGACGAACCGCCGGGCGCGAAGGCCGTCATCAGCAGTTCGTCTTTGCCCGTAGAGGTGGGTTTGAGCAGCACCGTCACCCCGTTAGACAGCTCTATGCGCTCGATACCCAAAGCGGATTCGTGGCGTTGGCTAACGATGTGGCCTGCCTTGGGCAATACGGGGAGCAGCGGTTGGTTGGGGGTATCGTCTTTATATGGTGCAAGGTTGGCCGTGGCGGGCTGCAAAACGGCTTGCAAAAGGCTCTCTTGGGTGGGCTGGGTTGCACCCTCGCGTTGTGGGTTTAGGCTTAAAACAACGAGGTTTCTACCGCTAGTGGGGAGCATCTTGCGCAGCCATTGTTGCACGTCGGCAGGCGTAATGGTATCGACTATGCTTGTTCGCAACTGCCGAAGAACATCGGGCGAAGGCATGGGTTCGCCACTTAGGGCGTGTTCCACCAGTTGGTTGCCCAAGTAATTGTTACCCACTTCGTTGCGTGCGGCATACTGCCGTTCGATGATATTGCGCTCTTCGGCCTTGGCACGAGCCAATTCGGCAGGTGTAAACCCATGCTTGGCAGCACGCCATAATTCGGTCATCACGGTTTGTGTGGCAGCCTGTGCCTGTCCGTCTTTGGCCATAATGGTTACTTGGATGGCGTATTTGGAGGAGGCATAGAGATATACGCCATAGCCCACCACGGCCTGTGTGAAGGGGCATTGGGGCTTAACCACCTGCTCGGCAAGGCGCATGCGCAGCATCGACATCATCAAAGAGCGGCGCACTAAGAGGCGTTGATAAGTGCTTGAGGCTTTGAAAGCGGGCGTTATGGGCGGCATTTTGCAGAACACTTGTACAAGCGTGGTGCGCTGTTCGGCATCGCTATCCACCACAACGATGGGCTTGGCGTTGTCGGCAACGGGCACAATGGCGGGTCGGCGCGCGGCCTTGGTGGGGCGTATGGGGGCGAAAAGTACCTCGATACGTTTGGCCGTGCGTGCCACATCCACATCGCCCACCACGATAATTGCTTGGTTCTGGGGATGATACCAGCGGTGATAATACTGCCGAAGGGTGGAAGGGCCAACGGTATCTATCACTTCCATCAAGCCTATTGGGGCGCGCCGAGCGTACAAACTGTTGGGGTAAAGGCGCGGGAGATTGCGTTGTAGCATGCGTGCCGTGGCCGAATTGCGTTGTCGCCACTCTTCGTTAATCACGCCACGTTCCTTATTTATCTCTTCGGGCGATAACGAAATGTCGCACACCCAATCGCGAAGTGCAAGCAGACAACTGTCTAAGGCCGAGGAGCGCGCTGTGGGAACGTTGTTGAGATGATACACGGTGCGCTCCATTCCGGTATAGGCATTGATGTTTTGACCGAATTTTAGGCCAAGCGTTTCGAGGTAAGCCACGAGCGTATTGGATGGGAAATGGCGCGTGCCGTTAAAGCAAAGATGCTCTAAGAAGTGGGCCAAGCCGCGTTGGTTGTCGCTCTCTTGCAGCGAGCCAACGCATTGGGCGAGGTAGAAATTGGCGCGATTGGGGGGCGTGTTGTTGCGAAGTATATAATAGGTAAGGCCGTTTGGCAACTTGCCCACATGCAGATTGGGGTCGGTGGACAGTGTTGCCTGTGTGCGTTTGGCGTTTGCCGAAAGGGCAAACAGGGCGAGAGCAAGGATAAGGAGGTATTTTTTCATTTCCGCAAAGGGGTGTTATCGCTGTTTGATATAGGACTGTGCCCCGCTAGAAAGCCAAGCCAAGGGCGGCCTCAAAGTTGTGGCGCGTGCCGTGAATGGTGGGTTGGGCTTTAAGCACATAGCCCAATTGGTAGGCCAATGAGAGCGTCAGCTGATAGTGGGCGAAACGCTTGGCCGTGCCCAAGGCTATGCGTGTGCTGGCCGTAGACGTGGCGTAGAAACGTTGCAGGGGAAGTGCTAGTTGGGTAGAGAACACCGTTTCTTGCGTTGAAGGGTAGCTTAACGAGGCCTTGGGCAGGGTGAAAGCTTGGCTTGCACCATAGAAAAAGGCGAAGTTTCGAGGCAAGGGACGTTGCGAACGATAGGCTGCGGCGAGATGGAAAGCATCGCGAACGAGGGTGTGTTGCGTGGCTCCGTCTTGTCGTTTCTCGTGTTCGGCGGTGGCATCGAGTGCAAATAGGTCGAGCCGCTGCGAGGTAAAACGATGGTAGAGCAAAGCGTTAAGGCCGACATCGCAATGGTTATACACATAGTTTTTCTGTCCGCCAAGGATGTTGTCTAGCCTATCCCAGCCCTTAGTAAAGTGGGCGTGAACTGTGGTTTGCAGGCGAAGAGCGGGCGAAAGGGAATGAATTAGGCCCGCAAGAATGCGCGTTTGACGGAGGTTATAGGTGGAAAGGAGGTTGGCCGACACGTTTTTTGTTCGGCTTCGGCGTATGCTGTCGCGTTGCGCAAGATGGCTGGCGCGCGCCCAAAGCATTGTTTCGTTCCAGGTGAAGCTGGCTTGCAGCGACAGCTCGTGCCCGTAGGTGTTGGCTTGCATCTCGCGGTTTTGCAGCTTACCTGTCTTTCGGTGCATGCCAAATCCCATCAGTTCGTAGGCCATAAAGTCCAATCGGTCGATGCGATCGTTATTCTCGTTCACGTAGATCAGGTTGTTATCGCTTGTTCCGTAGACCATTCCTGTCGCCATAGAGATATGCACGGGGGCGAGGTTTAGGCCCACATTGAGGTGATAACGCGAGTAAAAGCTCTCGGTAGAGGGGCGTGGGTCGTTGCTGCGTGCACCCTTATGATACCTTATTTGCAGGGCTGCACCGAGGTCGAACAGGTGCGAAAGGCGGTAATTGGCTGCGCCTTTAAGTTGGTAGGTTTCGTTTAGCCAGTTGCCTTTGCGTGGCGAAGCGAAGTAGTAAGGCATGCCCAGGCGTGGCGTTTCGCTAAGCAGCCAACCCACACTATCGGCAAATTGTCGGTTGTAGGCAAATTCCCCATATAGTCGCCAACGCTTAGACGTGTACACGCCCATTGACGAGAGTCGCAGATTCGTATCTTTTTCGGGTATCTGCAAGCGCATTAAAGGGCCTCGTTCGTGGCTGAAAGTCGCCGAGGTATAGCCATAACTCTGCGCCGGTAGCAAGTAAATGCCTAGGGGCGAAGCCATGGTTTGGTGGTGCTGTTGCCACTCTTGGGGAGTTGGAACAGCAAAATGCGTGAGCGAATCTTGAGCGGAGGCGATGTGGAAAAGCCCGAACAAGAGGCTAGATACGAATAAACGTGCGTGCATGTTGTTGATTTGGGAATTTCGTTATAGGCAATTCTCCGCCTGCCTGTATAGCAAAAGCAGGCAGGCGGAGAAGCTTATAATGGGGCGTTACTTGCTTGGGGCAAACGCCTTAGGGTTTGGAATCATCTGAACAAAGTCGAGTGCAGAGTTGTTGAGGTCTTGTAATATACGGCGACTATCATTCACTCGGCTCACCTTACGTGTGATACAGCGGAAGCTGTTATCAGGTTTGGAGAAGGCATAGCTAGCATCAAGCGACTTCTGGAAAGCCTTTGGCGACACATAACCATCGGCATTGGGGTTGATAACCTCAACGGCATCGATGATAGATGTGTTCGGAATTTGCATGTAAGTAAAGTGACTGCCTTTCTTGGGGTCGATAAATGGACGGCGATATTCGGGTAACTTGCTGGGAGAAGGATGGCGGAAGATGACGTAACCCTCTTTACCGTTGCGCGAAAGGCGCATGTATTTGTTACTACCTTTCTTTATAATCACCATATTTGCGGCACTCTTGTTATCCAATACCTCGTAGCCGGGGTACACAACATCAAACTCTGCCTTGCTTAGGTCGAGCGTTGAGTCGGGCCATTCGGGTGTAACTTGCTTGCCCGATGACGTGGTAAAGGGTTGTTTATAGTTCTGTGCGAAGGGCGCAATGATAAAGCTTTCGCCGGGTTTGATGGGATAATCCTTGCCCGAACCAGGCACCATGATAACTACATCGCCGTAAACGTACTTGCTGTTTGCGCCTTCCGTGTCGGCCATACCTTCTGATTTGCTCCAATCGAACGCGCCACTGGGGGTTGTATAGATATTCTTATCCTTGTAAGGATGCGGCTTTCCATCGGCCAAAAAGCCGTAACGGTTCATCGTTGTGAGTGCAAAACAAAGGCTATCGGCATAAAGTGTGCGCGAAGAGTTGTTGTAGATCTCGATAAAACGATCGTCTTCGCCTGCTGCTTTCTTGCTATCCGACCCTGCATAGTATATCGTTTTGAGAACGAAATCATCAGTTGTGGACGTGGTTAGCACCAAATTGATAGTCGTTTCTTTGTTGGGTTGAAGTTGTACGCCCGTTGCAGCGGCCGAGAAAAGCACATCTTCGGTGCTCTTTTCGCCTGTAATTTCGTTGTATTCGCTGGCAGGCAGGGTGTAGCTAGCCGTTATATCGTACATGTCTACAGGCAGATTGGGCAACTGCACCGTGCCGTTGACGGTGGTTTCGTAAGCTGTTTCTTTCCCGGTGCTGGTGTTGCGCAAGGTAATTGCAACCTTTTGGGCTTTCGCTTTCTCGAAAGCCTTGTCGATTTTAACGCTTACTTTCACCGATGCACTTGACACTTCGGGTGCGTCATTTTCGCTACAAGCAGTGAAGATAATGGGCATGACCATCATCATAAATAGGGCGATACGGTTGCCCCAATGTTTTGTTTTTTTCATTTTGTTATGTATTTATTGTTTGTTTGTGTCGCTTTTGGCGAGCAGCGGATAAGACTAACTAAAACTTGTAGCTAACATCCATGCTCACCGTTGGTGGCTGATTAAAGTATATTCGTTCGCCTTGGCGTTCTACCCAAGGGCGATAATTGAACACATTATTTATATAGCACGACAGGCGTAGCTGCTTGCCAATCTCCTTAGACACGCGAAGATGACAATTGGGGACGATGATTGGCTGCGAAATATTTACGGGTTCGTTGTCTTTTAGTCGCAGATACGTCCAGCGAATGTCCTTTCGTTGCTGCTCGTCGAGGTACACACGACGGAAGTTTTGGTCGATATAGCCGATGGGATAGATGTCGAACCCATGACGATTGAAGTGCCTGAACCAGAAGTTTTGTAAGCGCAGGTTGAATATCAAGCCAAGGGTGGGTATCTGTTTGGTGAGGCTTAGGGTGGAGATAAGTTCGTGCGAACTGTTCTTCGTAGGAGCGTAGATGCCCGAAACGGCCTCTTTGTCGAGGTCGATAGACGTGCCCACGCGTTCGCCCTGCTGATGGTAAAGGCTGTAATTGTAAACCACCGAGAAGTTAACGCCTAAGCCCAAGGGCTTGATATCGCGCAGGTTGCCAATCCATTCTACGCCTGCATTGCGACTATAAAGCAGGTTGCGGGGTGTAAAATAATAGTCGATGATGAGTTGGGGGTCGCCCTTTGGTGCGTAAATGGGCCGTTCGTTGGGCGGTTGCGACACCGTTTCGTAATGCTGAACCCACATCGTATCGAGCACAGCTTCTGAACTAATGCCACGCAAGTCTATTTTAAGATAACCCGTTAGCGAGGTGTTGAAGTTGGCATTGGCATAGGCTGTACCCACTTCAAAGCTGTGTGTGTAGGGCGAAAGCAAGTTGGGATTGGTGGGATTAACCACTTTGGTTTTGTACATAAAGAGCCGCTCGTTGGCGTTGTTGCTGTAATTGCTATACACAAGGCGGTCGAAGTACACGTTTTCGGGATATAGAAAAGCCGTGGCAGGTATCTTATAACTGATGCCATAGGCTGCGTTGAAGCTCAATCCATTGTCTAACGCCCACATCATATTGATGCGTGGAGAGGCTGCGAAACGTTGGTTTTGGTATTCAAGACGTAGGCCTGCCGTTGTGCTTAACGTTCCGTGAGCCGTGGGCAACACCAACTTGTCTTGCAGATACATGCCGTATTGGTTCAATTTGATGCGGTTTCGGTATTGATAAGAGCGGTCGCCACGTCCGCCTTGTCCGCCATCGTAGAACGGAGTCTCTGCGTTGAAAATCTTTCCACGCCCATGATTGGCCTCGTGTCGTGCAAGAACACCCAGACTAAGCGTGTGTGTTGCGCGACTCCATTTTAGTGTTCGGCGTGCTTCCACGTTGGCCGAGAGGGCCAAGGGCTTGCCGTCTATCTCCAAAAGGGCTGTGTAATAAGGTGGCGCAACATCGGTTTCGTGCAGTCCGTTGGTGTAAGCGTCGGTGATAAGGTTCAGTCTGTTATTGGCAATAAACTCTTCGTGCATGTCGTATTGGTGCGACAGGGAGAGCGAAAAGTTATAGTCGATGCCGTCGATAAGTCCGTTTTGCTGGGGCGAAAGCGCACCACGCAGGGCCAAACGCAGGTTCTGCTGGTCGGTTCGGGTGCGATTAAGCGTTGCATCGGGGTCGCTTTTCAGTCCGTCAACGTTTTTAGAGAAATCGGCCGAGAGGGTGTTTTCCCATGCCAATGCCCTACTAATGGTGTGTGTCCACGTGGCGTTGAGGGCGATGTTGGCGTTTGTTTTCAGCTTGTCGCGCCTGTCGCGGGTGCTGTGCAGATAGTCAATGTTGAGGTTGAGCATACCCCAACGCTCGCCAAGGGCGAAACCTTTACCCAGCGAAGCATTGAAAATATCGTATTGCACCTTAACGCTACCGTAGAAAGGCGTAAGTCCGGCGCGGCGATTGATGATAACGGCGCCGTTACTTAGGTCGCCATACTTGGCTGGAGCAACGCCCGATATAACCTCAACGCTCTCTATCGACGAGGCGGGAATAAGGCGCAAGTCGTTTCCGCTGCCCACATTCTCGTTGTTATCGGTGTTAAAACGGCGGTCGAACATCTTTATGCCGCCCCACTTTCCGTAGCTGTCGAGCTGCATATTGGTGTTGTTCGAGAGAGGCGTACCGTCTACCACGTAGGCAATGCCAAAGGCGGCGTTGCGCACATAGTCGTTAAGCTTGTTGCGCGAATAGGCATCGAGTGGGTTTTGCAAGTCGCCTTGCAGAGCCGAACGCAAGGTTAAGAAACTGGCATTGTGCATGTCGGTGTTGAGAATGGCCTTGCCTGGCAGTGCCTGAACGATGTCTGCCAAGCTGTAAGCCTGTATGTTGTCGATGGTGTTTCGCTGAATGAGCATCGACGAGTTGCTGTGTCTGGGTGCGCGCGTGGCGTTTACCTGCACGTCTTTCAGGTAAAGGTTGTTGTCGTCTAGTGCGATGTTTATCTTCTTTTCTTTCGCCACAGCATCGTGCGTAATGGTTAACTGGCGTGTTGCTTTGCCCAGATACGACACTGTTAGGCGCGTGCCTTTGGTGGTAAAGAGTGCCGTTTTTAGGCGTAATCGGCCTTGTGCGTCGGCAGTATAGGTAAGGCCGGCACTCTCTACGATAACAGTGGCGTAGGGTAAGGCCTGCCCATTGCGGTCGGTAATGGTCAATGAGATGTTCTCGTCTGTGGATTGGGCGTGTGCAAACTGGTTACAAACGCACGCCAAAGTGATGAACAAAACCATAACACGTATTCCTCCCCATAGAATTCGTGTGGGAAACTTCATATCTTTTTTGTCTTTTTCTTGTCCTGTTAAGTGCAAAGTGTACTATGTAATTTGCAAAGTTAGGTGTTTATAACGAATTGGGCAATACCTATATATAGGTATTTATGGGAAGGAAAGTGGAGGAAGGCCCCCCCAAACCGGCCTCACCCCCAGCCCCTCTCCAAGGGGAGAGGGGAGTGATTAGCCTTGTTTTCTCTAAAGCGTTACAGCAAAAAATGCTGGAACATGGCCGTTAAACTATGGCGCAATGTACCATCAAAGGATGGAGTATTCCAAGAAAAGGGTAGAATACGAATAGGCGAAGAGTAAAATACAAATAAGTAAATAGTTAATGATTAACAAATAAATAGTAAACGATTAGAAGGTAACTAATCAAAGAAAATGAAGAAAGGTTGAAGTCAATGTAAACTAACTGATAATAAGGAAGAAACGGAATGATTTGCGTAAAGTTGCACTATTTGTAAAGGGCAGTAATATGCAGATTTAGGCAGAAGTTCAGTTACCAAAGCGTTATCCGATTATGACTTCGGTAACAATGAAGAAGATACAGGTAACTGAATTATTTTCGCTCGTGTGGCTGTTGCTTCGGTCGGCAGTATTCTGCATAAGTGAGGAACGCTTTAATTCGGGTAACTTTGCCCATAAAAATTAAAGCGTATGAAAAAAGAGAAAATGAAGGTGTTGCTCTACCTCAAAAAGAGCGGTCTTGACAAGTCGGGCAAGGCTCCCATCATGGGACGTATTACACTTGGAAGGAATGTTGCGCAGTTCAGTTGTAAACTCTCCTGCAATCCAGAGTTGTGGAATCCACGAGAGAGTAGGATGGACGGCAAGAGTCGTGAAGCAGTGGAGATAAACGCCAGGTTGGAGAGTTTGCTGTTGTCTGTCCTGTCGGCTTATCAGTCCCTGCTCTCCAAAGGTTGCCCATTTGATGCAACCGATGTGAAAGAGCTGTTCCAAGGGAGCGTACAGACTCGTTGCATGCTCATAGAAAGGCTGGATATGCTCATCAAGGAGAAAGAAAGCCATATCGGTGTGGATATCAAGAAAGAGTCCCTGTCAAGTTATCATTCTACGAGAAACCGCTTGCAGGAATTCATTCAGAAGAGATACAAGGTTTCTGATTTGGCTTTCTCACAATTGACAGAGAACTTTATCTATGAGTTTCGCCAATACTACTTGGGAGTATGCGGTTTCCAAGAAAGTTCTTTCTTCGCAGTGGCATCCCATTTGAAAAAAGTTTGTAAGTTGGCATATCGTGAGGGGATAGCCGATACTCTGATGTTTGACAAAGCCCATATAGAAAGGGGAGACAAGAAAATTCCAAAGGCACTTGACAGGGAAGCATTGGACAAGTTAAAGGTTCTCTGCCTTAATGACTTGGAGGAGGAAATGGAAACGGCAAGGGATATTTTCCTCTTTGCCTGTTATACAGGTGCTGCCTATTGTGATTTGATGGAACTAAACAAATCTCATCTTGTCCGTGATGACGAGGGAAGTTTGTGGCTGAAGTTCAACCGTCAAAAGACAGGCGTACTCTGCCGCATCAAATTGCTGCCCGAAGCCATTCAGCTAATAGACAGATTTCACAGCGATGAAAGGGAAACGCTGCTTCCATACATGAAGTACAAGAACTATCAGAACTGCCTGAAAGCCCTGCGGCTTCGTGCAGGTATATCGTTTCCCTTTACCACGCATACCGCAAGGCACACTTTCGCAACGCTCATCACGCTTGAACAGGGCGTGCCCATTGAAACGGTGAGCAAGATGCTCGGACATAGCAACGTAAGTATGACCGAGCGTTATGCAAAGGTTACACCACAGAAACTCTTTGAGGAATTTGACAGCTTCCTTTCTTTCACCGAAGATTTACGTTTAACCATATAAAAG
>QWCT01000898.1_pt1 | contig 17214 bp, 21 predicted proteins | sample 1972681 | NCBI WGS metagenome assembly QWCT01 (sample SAMN09866701, study PRJNA288562) | Human oral metagenome isolate pre3_saliva, whole genome shotgun sequencing... | isolation source: mouth | host: Homo sapiens | place: USA: California | reverse complement strand
GTGTTTCATCATCTTGCATTTTTCTTGATAAATACAATGAATACAAAATATTTTTAATATTTCTTCTTGAAAATGTTACTATCAAAGAATTTCGTATATCATCTGAATTTATATTTCCTTCATAAAAAGGTGAAGTTAATCTTGAATCATTTTCATATGCAAAAAAATCTCTTTCTGATACTCTATTCACATATTCTTTTAATTTACTTATATCTCCCAATGTAGCCGAACATAATAAAACATTTTTAGCCTTTGAATCATGCAATGCATCGATATACGTTCTTGCTCTACTAGGATTTTCAAATATATAATGAAATTCATCCATTATTAATGTAACATTTTCCAATTCAGAATATTTATTAGTATATATTTCTTGAGTGCAACATATAAAATCACAATTATCTGGAACACTTTTTATATCTCCAGTTTCTAACCCCACTGTATATCCTGCATCAAGTAACTCTCTATATCTTTGATTTGATAAAGCTTTTATTGGAGCAGTTATAATAATTGGTTTTTCTTGTCGAGTATGAGCCCATTCTAAAAATACTTTGGTTTTTCCACTACCAGTTGGTGAACTTAATATTACATTTTGTTTATTTCTAATACTTTCACTACAATCTTTTTGCCAACTAAAATCACTATCTCCAATTTTATTATATTTTGTATATTCACCATCTTTTGTTTCCATTTAATCAAGCTCCTTTTAGTATTTATTTTTATTTTATCATAACACAATTTAAATATAAATATTTTTATAAAAAGGTTAATTTGCATTTAAAGTGCAACATTATTCTATAATAAAATACCAAAGCCATTACTTTTATTTTTTGCACTTCACTTGTAAATTCATCTTATCTTCATAAAACACTATCTTTCCTTGATGGCGATTTTTTTGTATATAACAAAAAAGTCAACCAGATTTCTCTGATTGACTTCATATCTTTCTATTCTTACTTTAAAAGTTAGAACAGAAACATCATTGGTGCCTACACGTGGACTCGAACCACGGACACAAGGATTTTCAGTCCTTTGCTCTACCACCTGAGCTATATAGGCATATGGCGATCTGGAAGGGACTCGAACCCTCGACCTCTAGCGTGACAGGCTAGCATTCTAACCAGCTGAACTACCAGACCGTACTCTATATAGCTCTAAGTAATAAATTTGGTGATCGCAATAGGACTTGAACCTATGACCTCCTGCTTGTAAGGCAGATGCTCTACCAACTGAGCTATGCGACCATCAACATGTATTATAATACTATTTTGAAAGTTAAATGTCAATACTTTTTATAAAGTTTTACAAATATTTTTTTATTTAAACATATAGGCTTTATATTATTAATCTAAAGCCTATATATCTAAACTTTCTTTTTACAATGTATTATTTAAAATTTAAATTCTGCAGTTATATCTTGTGTCCAAAAATCTTTTACTTCCTTAAATACTTTCTTTTCATAAGGACTTAATTTTAAAGATAAGTCTATTTCTTGGAATAAAAATTCTTTTAAGTTTATTTCTTTAAACATAAAATTCTTAAATTTTGTCCAAAAACCTCTCTCTACAGGTGCATTAAATGTTTCTATTGTTTGTTCTTTTTCAATTTCGTCCATGATTCCAAAATTTGTATTTGAGTCTGAATCAACTTCTACAAGTATTCCATCTTCATTTAGTCTATATTCAACCATATATACCTCCTCTTTTGTTATAATCACATCTTACATTCAAAATTCTATAATAAGTTGTATTTTAAATTTATCAATCATATATATATTATCATTGATACATTTTTTTTTCATTTCTTTTACACATTTTTTAATATAATTTTAATATTAATATAATTTAAAAGTAATATATAAAAGAACATGCTCTTTATTTCTAAATTTATTTTTTCTTTTTATCTTTTCATTAAAGTAAATTATTAATACCTAAACAAAAATTTACTAATGGTCTTTTTCAAGTCTAATAAACAATTTATTTAAATATAGGTATTTTATAGCATAAATTAATATAAATAAACCTATTTCTATACCTATAAATATATGTATAGAATCAGTTAAAGCATTTTTTGTTGCTATATATCCATACATTGCTGATTTTGCAATCATAAATAATGTCCATAAAAATGAATTTAAAGATCTTTTTGTAAGTTCTGTTTCTGATTTCCATTTAAAATTAGGTTTTAATATATCAAGAAGTCCTGCAAATTCTATATTATTAATGATTATAAGTATTGCTGTAATTAGTCCTAACACTGGATAATATGTAAATAATGTTTCTTTAAAAGCAATAGCTAATATTAAATAATATATTATAAATATACCAAGTGATAACACTTTAGGTGATATTAATTTCATTTGATATTGTTTTTTAAAAGTTATTGGAAGAGTTTTTAAAAATGATATATTATCTTTATCTTTAGATATAACAATTGCTCCTAAATAATTAAATAATACTGCCGCTGTACCAACACCTATTATGATTATTCCTATTATTTCATTTGAAATCATATTTTTTACTTCTTTAGGGATACCATTTTTTATAAAATCTTGTATTCCATCAATTCCCACAAATTTTTTAGTATTTAAATATCTTAAAACCTCTCCTATATCATTCATTGATGTTACAGGTACTGCTCCTTCTTTAGTTAAAAATTCTAAAGTCTTATCTGGTCCATCATTTTTAACTTTTTCTATAATATTTATACTTCTTTCTTCACCTGTTTGTGCTACTATATACTTATAATTTTCATTTTCTTTTTCAAACTTTTCAAATTCTCTATTCATTCCAGAATAAAATCCTATTAAAAGTATTATAGGAACAATAACTATTGGAAGTATTGTTTGAAAAATTATTATAGGTGAACGCTTATAAAAGTTTACCTCATAACTTAAATATGTCTTATCTCTTCCTTTTTTTCTACCTGCTATATTTTTTATACCTTTTTCCAATGATTTTTCTTTACTTAAATTTACTCCAAACATTTTTGTAGGCATATTAAGTGAGATTTTCTCAGTAACTGCATATAATAGGTAATCAACTATTCCGAAGAACTCCTGTTATAATAACTGTACATATTAATGTTATACATATTGATGTTAATATTTCACTTCCAAGTAATAGATCTGTAAATCTTCCAAATATATTAAAATTTTCATTAGTAATTTTATTAATAAATTTCATCACAGGTTCATTATATATATCAAAAAGTAAATATATACCAAAACCCATAAAAAATGTTGTAAATGTTATCAATTTTTCAATCACTTTTCTAGTTGTAAATTTTCCTATAAGCATATATATTAGTTTTACTATTATAACTGTTGGTATTGTTACAACTGTTCCTATAATAATTGTCATATATATTAATGATAACATAATTCCTAAATATTTAAATCCTGTTAGAATATTAAATATTGTTCCACCTGTTATAAAAATAAACAAAGGGAATTTAAGACTTGTTATTATAGTATTTGAAATATCTACTATATACCTTTCTTTTTTAGTTATTGGAAATGATCTTATAAATATTGTTTTATTCACATTTACAATCCTTAAAAATTCTACAAAAAACACTGACATTATAACCAAAAATGCTACAAACATTGGTGATATCTTGGCAACTGACTCAATTATATTTGCTTCTCCAATACTGTTAATTAAATTTGATAATGCCATATATTCTACAAATATCAAATATAAGAATATTATTCCATATAATAATATATTTCCTATTTTTTTCTTCTTTAAAGGATTTTTAGCTTTGTATGAATTTGTAATAGCACCTAAGTTGTTTTTTATCATTAATGTAATTCTTTTAAAATTCATTTTATGCCTCCTTACTATTATCAATCACTTTAAAGAATAATTCTTCTAGTGTTTTAACTTCTGGATACATTTCTTGAAGTTTTTCTAATTTTCCTTCATAACATATACTACCTTCTGATATTATTATAATTTTTGTGCATAATTTTTCTGCAACTTCTAAAACATGTGTTGAGAAAAATACTGTATTCCCATTTTTTGCATGTTCTCTCATCTTTTCTTTTAAAATATGTGATGCTTTAGGATCAAGTCCTGTCATTGGTTCATCTAATATCCATACAGATGGATTATGCAGAAGCACACCTATTATCATAACTTTTTGTCTTGTACCATGTGATAAATCTGATATACTATCATTTAAATATTTTTCAATTTCAAACTCTTTTGCAAGTTTTTCTACTCTTTCTTTTCCTAATTTTTTATCAACATTATACATTTCTATCATAAAATCAAAATATTTTGAAACATCAAAACTTGCAAATAAGTCTGGGGAGTCTGGAACAAGCCCTATATTTTCTTTTGCCTTTACTGGATCTTTTTCTATGTCAAAATTATTTATTGTAATATTTCCACTTGTAATATCTGTTATTCCAGTTATCATATTTATTGTAGTTGTTTTCCCTGCACCATTTGGTCCTATAAATCCTACAATTTCTCCGGTCTTCTACATCAAATGATATATTTTTTATAATTTCTTTTTTCCCATATTTTTTATTTACACCATTTACTTTAATCATATTCTCCTCCTATAGTGTATACTAGTATTATAGACAAACAATATAGCTAATAAGCATATACAAATCATTATCTTATGTTATACCTATTATATATTATATCTTAATAATTATATTGTTATATCTTTATCTATAATTCAATTTTAAGTGTATTCTTTTATTTCCTATTTTACAATATTTATTCTGTTTTTAATTATATTTGTTATATTTTGAAACATAAAATCTCTTATTTTTTATTCCAAATTCTAATCCATTAATTATAATCTTCTTATTTCCAACATTTTTTAAGATAAGTGTTGTAATATCTTCTATATTTGTATTTGAAAAATCTTTAAAACTTCCTGTTATATCTTCAATAAGTGTTATTATAAATCTCTTTAACATACCTTTTTTATTTTTAAAATAAATTTCATATATCTCTATTAATTTTTCCATATTTATACTAATATATTTTGGATTATTTTCATTATCAAAATTACATTTTTTTAATATTATTTCTTTAATATAATCATCTAAAAATGCTTCTTCTTCCCTTATAGTATTAGAAAGTGTTATAAAACTTTTTTGTAAATTATATCCCATTTCATTTTCTATATATGGAAATACTACATTCCTAATCTTATTCCTTGTATAATCATTTTCACTATTTGTACTATCTTCTACATATTGAATATTATTTTTTTCTAAATATTCTAAAACTTCTTTTTTATATATATCTATCATAGGTCTTAATATTATATAATCACTAAGTTCTTCTATTCTTGTATAATTTTCAATACCTATTAGTCCGTTTTTTTCCGTGAACCTCTAAGCATATTCATAAATATTGTTTCTGCATTATCATTTGCATTATGTGCTGTTATAATACCACCTGAAAATCTTTTTTCTAAAATAGTTTTTCCTTCTATTTTTTCTTTTAATATATTATTCATCAATATATATCTTCTTTTTCTTGCATATGTTTCAACACTTTCTTTTGCCTTTTTAGCATCTTCTTCAATATTTTCACTATATATATATGTAGGAATATTTAAAGTTTCTCCGAAGATTTCTTACAAAGTCTTCATCTCTTTTTGCCTCTTTCCCCCTTATATTATGGTTTAGATGCATTATAACAAGTTCTAACTCTCCGTTTTACTATATATTCTTTTAATAACTCATTTAATATTGTCATTAAAAATACAGAATCTGCTCCGTCCGTGATACTCCGAACTACAAATACCTTCTTATTATTCCCTATAAAAAAGTATTCTTTAAATTCTAATATATTTTTTCTAACCTTTGATATAATATTATTAAATTTTTCCTTATCTGCTCTTGATAGATTATTTCCCATATTATTATTCATAATATTCATCCTCTCTATCTCCGCAAATTATCAAATTTAGTAAAGCTTCCCATCCAAATAAGTTCAACAGTTCCGAAGTGAACCACCTCTATGTTTTGCAAGTATTAATTCTGCAATATTGGGTTTTTCTGTATCTGGATTATAATATTCATCACGATATATAAATAGTACCATATCAGCATCTTGTTCAATCGCTCCTGATTCTCTTAAATCTGAAAGCATTGGTCTTTTTCCTTTTTCTCCTTTTTCTACAGAACGAGATAATTGTGATAATGCAATAATTGGAACTTCTAATTCCATTGCAAGCTTTTTCAAACTTCTACTAATTTCTGATATTTCTTGTTCTCTTGTACCATTTTTTCTAGATACAGGTTCTATAAGTTGAAGATAGTCTATAACTATAAGTCCGAAGAGGATTTGTATCTTTTGTTTTTTCTTTTACTCTTCTTGCTTTTGATCTTATCTCCATAATATTTATACCTGGAGTATCATCAATATACATTTCCGCCTCTGAAAGCACCTCAGATGCTCTTGCTATCTTTTCCCATTCATTATCTTGTACATTACCTGTTGATAGTTTTTGGTTGTCTATTAATGCTTCTGATGCAAGCACACGTTTTGCTATTTCACTTTTAGACATTTCCATATTGAATATAAGGACAGATTTCTTTTCTTTTACAGATACATTTGTTGCAATATTAAGTGCTAATGCAGATTTACCCATACCGAGGTCTTGCTGCTAATATTATTAAACTTGATTTTTTAAGTCCTGTTGTTTTTCTATCAAAGTCTACAAGTCCTGTTGCAAGTCCTGTTATTCCACTTTTTCTATTATATAATTCATTTAATTCATTTAATGTATCTACTAATACTTTATCTATCTTTTCATATGTTCTTTTTTCAGAATCCATTGCAAGTTGATATATCTTCTTTTCAACTTGGTCTATTATTGAATTTGTTGATTCACTTCCTGAAAATCCTAAATTTAAAAGCAAATTCCCTGCTTCTATTACTGTTCTTAACTTATACTTTTCAAGTATTATATCTATATATTGCTGACCATTTGTAAGTATTGTTACATTTTCTAAAAGTGATGTTAAATATTCAAGTCCACCAACTTTTACAATGTCACCTTCAGCTTGTAATACATTTTTAACTGTTATTATATCAATTGGTTCAGATGCTGAATTTAATTTTTGCATTACTTTAAATATTGTTTTATGTTCTGGACCATAAAAATGTTCTGGTTTTAACATTTCCATTGCTTCACTAACAAGCTCTTGATCTACAAGAAGTTTCCCTATAAGGGCTTTTTCTGCTTGTATATCACATGGTGGCATTTTTACCATATTATCAAATGATTTTTGTGCACTTTCCATCTATTATTCTCCTATTATATCTACTTTTAAGTCTGCTATAACACCTTGATCTAATTTAACTGTTACAACATATTCTCCTACCATTTTTATAGCATTTTCTACTATTATCTTCTTCCTATCTATATCTACATCATATTTTTTCTTTAATTCTTTTGCTATCTCACTATTTGTTATTGTTCCAAATAATCTATCATCTTTTCCTTTTTTAGCATATATTACAAGTACTTCTTTTTCTATAATCTCTTTTATTTCTTTAGCATATTCTAAAGATAATTCTTTTAAATGACTTTCTTTACTCTTTTTACCTTCAAGCTTATTTAAATTAACATTATCTGCAACTATTGCCTTCTTATTTGGTATAAGAAAGTTTCTTGCATATCCACTACTTACTTCTATTATTTCATCTTTTTTACCTAATTTTTTTACATCTTCTAATAATATTACTTTCATTTCTACCTCCGTTTATTATTATACACTATAATATATATTAATATTATACCAAAAAACATACAAAAAAAGAAACAGCAAAACTTCTGCTGTTTCCGAAAATTATATCTCATTTCAAATCGAAATCAAATCATTTTTAATGAATATAAAATTTTCTTTTGCTTTCCTTAGATAGATAAAGAAACTTGTTCTTTGATTTCAGTTCATTGTATGTTTGTTCAAAACATACAATATTTTCTGCTTTATCTTTGAGTCCCTTCTTTTCTAGAGATTTCAAAACTTTTTCCATTATTTCTTTTTTTGTAAAATCCCCCTTGTAATTCTTTATTACAACCATAATTTGTTTCTTAATCTTATTTCGCATAATTATGTCTCCTTATTATTTTTTAGAGGAAATAAGTTTCATCTCCTCTTTTTAAATTAACTATATTTAGTATACTATAATTCAATGCTTATGTCAACTATTTAATGTGTATAATTTATTACTTAGTTTTAACTATATATAACAAAAAAGCAATTTACTATAATTTCTTATTGTAAATTGCTTTTTCATCTTATCTTATTGTAACATAATTTTTATCGTTATAATTCAAGATGTTTCTGTTTTTGGAAATATTCAATTCAAACTTTATTTGTTCTTTATTTATTTTAATTTCATTTTGCCATAATATCAATTGTTTATTCGTTTCATCAAAAATCCAAGGTATTAACTCCCTTCCTTTAATTAATTGCTTATTTTCTGAATCTATAATTAAGTATTTTATAGTTGACTCATTCATATCTTTAGAATCCAAAATTATAATTGGAATTCTGTACTCTTCATTTTCAACTATCATTAAATTCCTATCTAAGCTTTCTTTTGAAACAATTTCTGATTCCTTTTGTTTCTTTTCTATTTCAGAAATTATGTCTATATTCAGACCCAATTTCAGATTTGAACAATCTATTATTGCAATATTACATTTTAGATTTTTATCTAAAATTGTATACACTATCCGATTTCCAATTCCTCCCTTGGAATCATTTCCTTTTAAGCTTTGAATTAATTTTCTTAGTTTCATTTTTCTTCCCTTTCCCATCATCCCTCACTTATTATAGGAGAGATGATTAATAATATTAAATTTTTTTTACAATATTATTATAATTCTTTCTAAATATTATGTCAAGCTATTTAAATATAATCATATATAAGCTACCTGCAAGTATAGAAAATAAAAATATATATACAATTATATCACCAATTGGTATATTTCTTTTCTTTTCTCTTTCAAAATTGGTTATATAATAATCTTCCCTTGCTTTTATCCTATTTCTTTCTTCTATCTTCCTTCTTTCTATTTCTCTTCTTACTCTATCTTCTTCAAATTGTTGTAATCTTTTTTTTCTTAAATTTTCAAGAAGTTCTTCTTCCATAACATGCATATTTGTTTTAAAGTTATCATCATAAAACTTAGAATAACTCTTTTCTTGTCTTATCCTATTACTGTTTTTAAGCTTATTCTCACTAAAAGAATTATTATATCCAAACAAATCTTCACTATTATTTTTATTATATGTTTCTTCTTCACTTTCTATATCACCAAATAATAGGTCTTCTTGATTTTCATCATTTTCAAAAAGGTCATCCATACTTCTACTTTCTCCTATCTATGTCTATTATACAATAGTTTATTGTATTGGTATAGTATTTGTATTACTGTTTTGATTATTATTATTTTGGTTATTTGTATTTTCTTGTACATTATTTTGTTGTGTTTGATTTGATATTGGTTCTTTATCTGATGTTATATATGGAAGTGGATCTACCCTATTAGAATATCCGAGATCCACCAATTCTTACCTCAAAATGTAAGTGTGGTCCTGTAGAATTTCCTGTACTTCCTACATACATTATCTCATCACCTTTGTTTACATATTGACCTACTGATACAAATATACTATCTGCATGTCCGGTAAAGTGTATATACTCCGTCCTCCATGATCTATAACTATATAGTTTCCGGTAACTTACCTTACTTCCTTTTTTATCTCCAACTGCAACAATAACTCTTCCGACTTGCTGCTGCAACCGCTTTATGTTTTCCGAACTTCTGCTTTAGGTATTGCAATATCTACACCAGAATGATTACTTCCGAGGATATCCCTGACTTGCTCCTACACCAAAAAATGCTGTTATCCATTTTGTACTATTTGATGTAGGTACTGGCCACATTAATGTTCCACCTACATATTTAGGTATCCTTTTTATATATCTTGATTTTTCTGCTATTTGTTTTTCAGTATCCATCTTTTCTTTTTCTAATACTTCTAATTCTTTTGCAATTTCTTTTTGATTTTCTGTAAGTTCATTTATCTTAGCATTTTTTAGTATAACAAAATTTTCTTGTAATTTTCTAAAATGTTGTTGTTTATCCCTCTTATTTTTTGTAACTATCTCATATTCTTTTAAATCTCTTGTTATTACTTCTAATCTTTTTCTATCTTTATCAAGACTTTCTAAAAGTTTTACATCCATTCCGTTTATTTCTTGTAACATATAGTAATTTGAAAACATTTCAAGCAAGTTTTTTGATTTTAAAATCACTTCTAATGTTTTAAATTGTCCATTCATATACATATATTTAAGTCTAGTCTTGGCAAGTGTTTCTTGCTTATTCTTAATATCTTTAAGCCTTAGTTCTTCTTGTTTTAAAGGTCGTATTTTCTCTTCTAATTCTTTAACTTCAATATCTAGTTTAGATATTTCTAAATCATTTTCTGCTATCTTATTTTGAAGTGATACAACTTCTGTAAATGTTGTATTTATATCTTGTGAAACATTCATTTTTTCTGTTATTTCTTTTTTTATTTTCTCTTCTAAAATTTGTCTTTTAGAAACAAGTTCATCTGTATTATTATTATTTGTATTTGTATTATTATTACTATTTTGTTGTTCATTTGTATTTAAAATATTTTTAATACTCCCTATATTTAATATATTATTAGATATATTACTAACATTATTAAAACTATATATTATTATAATGCAAAAAAGAAGTACAACTATATTAATTAAAGTTATACCTTTTTTATTATAATTATAATCATTTCTTTGTTTTAGTAACTTTAAATCATTCATATTTTCTCTTTCTGTACTTCTTCTTTTCATTTTTTATTACCTAATTTTACTTTATTTTTTTCTTTTGTTTTATTTACTATATTAAAATTATCTCTTTAAAAATATCTTCTTGGATTTACTGGATTTCTATAGCTTCCAGGGTGTATTTCTAAATGAAGATGGTTACCTGTTGAATTACCTGTTGAACCAACTCTACCTATAACCTGTCCTCTTTTTACTTCTTGCCCTTTAGTTGCATATCTTTCACTCATATGTGCATATAATGAATATACATCTTCTGCTGGATGATATATTACTATATATCTACCAAAACTCCTATATCCACCATTTTGATTTCCTCTTAAATCTTCAGATATAAGGACAATACCATCTGCTATTGCTTGAATTCCTGGATTTCCTCCATGTGTAGAAAGGTCTGCTCCAGTATGTCCTGGATATCCCATAAATTCTGTTGTTATACTATATCCTGGAAGTGGCCATTGGAATTTTGCATTTGATGGATTATAGTTTGATGTACTTGAACTACTTCCACCATTTGTTTTACCAGAATTTGCTCTTTGTTGTTGTCTTTTTCTCATTGCAGCTATTCTTGCTTCTTGTTCTCTTCTAGCTCTTAAAATTGCTGCTGCTATTTCTCTTTCTACTTTTGCTTGTTCTGCTTTTAAAGCATCAATATTTTCTAGTGTTTTCTTTTCTTCGTCACTTACTTTTTTAAGTGCCTCTTCTCTTTTACTTTTTACACTTTCTGTTTCTTTTTTAGCTTTTTGCTGTTCTGTTCTTTTTTCTGCTATAAGTTTTTTCTTTGTTTCTAATTCCTCATTATACATAGTTATTTTTTTCTTTTCATCTGTAAGTTCTGTAACAAGTTCTTTATCAAGTCTTGTTATTTCTCTTAACATATTATAATTTGAAAGAAAATCTGTAACATTTACTGATGATAACAATATTTCTAAATATTGCATATCACCATTCATATATATTGATTTTAAACGTTTTTTAAATGTTTCTGTAGCTATCTCATGTTTTTTCTTTTTTTCTTCTATAAGTTTTTCTGTATTTTTTATTTCAGTTTCTAAATTATCTATCTGAATATTTATATTATTAAGTTTTTCTTCTTTTTCTGTAAGCTCATCATTTATTTTAGAAATTTCATTACTTAAATTATTTGCTTGTACATGTAATACTTGTTTTGTATTTTCTTGTTCCTTTATTTTTTGTTCTACTTCTTGTTTTTGCTTATTTAAATCTGTTGTTGCATATACTACTGTTAATGTAAGTAATAATATACAAGCTAATATCATTGCAAAAAACTTGAGAAGATATTCTACTATTTCTTTGTTTTTTTTCATATCTATACCTCCAAATATTTCTTCATAGATATTGTACTTCCTATTATTCCGAAGTCCCATTGAAAGTCCTAAAAATATTCCTGCTATTTGTGGAAGTACTGTAACAAAATTTACTAAAGTAAATGCTGTTGCCTGTTGCTCTCCATATTGTACTGTCGTATCTGCTATTGCTTTTGCAACCCCAACTGATAATACACTATAACATATTGCTAAAATTATTATTACTATTATTGTAGAAAATATACCTATAAGTATACCTTCTATAACAAAAGGACCTTCAACAAAGCTATTTGTTGCACCAACATATTTCATTATAGAGATTTCTTTTCTTCTTGCAAAAACTGTTAATTTTATAGTATTTGAAATTATAAGTATTGAAACTATAACAAGTATAACTGTTATAACCCCTGTAAATGTATTTATAACCCTTGATGCTGTAACTATAGCAGATATTATGCTTTGCTGATTTCTTATTTTTTGAACATTTGCAAGTTTTTCTATCTCACCTTCAATTGAATTTAATTTTTCTAAATCTTTTACTTTAACTATATATGAATTTGGTAAAAATTCTGGATTATCTGAAAATCCTTCAATTACAGATGGGTTTTCTTTAAACATTTTTTTTAGATCATCTAATGCTTCTTGATTACTCTTAAATGTTGCTGTACTAACACCTTCTATTGCTTTTATCTCTTTTCCGAAGTTTTTCCATATCATCTTTTGTCACATCTGAGTTTATAAACACTTGCATACCTTGATCATATTCGAGTTTTTTAATTATATCTTGTGTATTTACAGTTATAAGTATGAAAATACCAAATACAAAAAGTGTTGAAACCATTGTTACAAAAGAGGCAAATGTTGATTTTTTGTTTTTAAATAGATTTTTAAATCCTTCTTTTAAATAATATCCTATTACACTAAATTTCACTTCTATATCCACCTTTTTCATCATCTCTTATGATTGTACCTTTATCAATTTCTATAACTCTTTCATTCATACTATTAACAATATCTTCAGCATGTGTTGCCATTACAACAGTTGTACCTCTCCTATTTATCTCTTTAAAAAGTGCCATAATATCCCAAGCTGTTTGAGGATCTAAATTACCTGTAGGCTCATCTGCTATTATCATTGATGGATTGTTAACTAAAGCTCTTGCTATTGCAACTCTTTGCTGTTCCCCTCCTGATAGTTCTTCTGGCTTTTTATCTGCCTTATCTGCAATCCCAACAAGTGCAAGAACCATAGGTACTTGTCTTTTTATATGTTTTTTACTTGCTCCTATCATATACATTGCAAATGCAACATTATCATATACTGTTTTTTCAGCTATAAGTCTAAAATCTTGAAAAACAACTCCCATACTTCTTCTTAAAAAAGGAATTTGCTTTCTTTTAAGTTTTGTTGTATCTGTACCATTTATATATATTTTTCCTGTTGTTGGATCTTTTTCTTTTAATATCATTTTTATAATAGTAGATTTACCACTACCTGATGATCCTACCAAAAATACAAAATCACCATTATGTATTGTAAATGTTGCATTTTGTATTGCTGCACTCCTTTTATCATATACTTTCGATACATTTTTAAATTCAATCATATTCTCTCCAATTTGTTAACATACGTAATTCTATTGTAATTATTACATAACAGAAATACTTTTGCAATTTTTTATTACTTTTTTGTAACAAATTTAAAAAGATAGAACGATTTTTACATTCTACCTTTTTACTATTACATTACATAGCTTGTAGGATTTATAGGTTTACCATTTATTCTTATCTCAAAATGAACATGGTTACCTGTTGAATTACCTGTTGATCCTACTCCTGCTATTGTTTGTCCTTTAGACACTTTTTGTCCTAATGATACACCTATTGTTGAATTATGCCCATAAAGTGTTGATATACCATTACCATGGTCTATTATTACCCTGTTACCATAACTCTTATTACTATACATTACTGTTGTAACTGTTCCAGATTCTGCTGCCATAACAGGTGTACCTTGTGGTGATGGAAAGTCTATCCCACGATGTCCTGGATATCCTAAATATCCTGCACTTACACGTGAACTATTAAGTGGCCTTCTAAAGCTTAAACTTCCTAGCATTGCACTTGCATTTGAACTAGAAGATGCTGAAACAGTACCCCCTCTTCTAATATTTTTAACTATATTAGTATTTCTTTTTTCTATTTTTTCTTTTTCAAGCTTGTTTTTCTTTTCATTTTCAATATTATCAACATTTGTAGATGCAAGTTGTTTTGCTTCTTCATATGATATAATATAATATTCTTTCGTTTTTTCTTCTTCAACCTTAAGGTCTTTAACTTGTTTTGCTTCTTCCAATTCCTTTAACAAATTATCTTTTTCTTCTGTAGTTGAAACTTTTGCAAGAAGTTTATCATCTTCTTTAATATTATAATACCTATATGTTTTTTCTATTTTTTCTTCAACTTTGGCAAAAACATAATTATCATCAACATCAATATCATCTTTATCAACAAGTCTTAATGAATATTTAGGATTTTCTTGAAGTTTAGCTGAAACTACTGGTTCTTCTAAGTTTTCTAAAGTATCTTTAATATCTTTTTCAAACTTATCTTTATCATTAACAAGACCTAATTCTACTCCGCCCATTTCTACCATATATACAAATTTAAATTTCCATGCCATAAATCCTATAAACATGGCTGTAATTAAAATTATTACAAATATAAATTTAAAGGCATTACTGGTATAATATTTAATCTTTTGCTTAATAATATTCTCCTTCTTTCTTTGTTATATTACATTTTTTTAACAAAAAATATGTTTTTTTTGTAACATTATCTTTCTATAAATCAAATTTATCACTAATATATTACCATAACAAACTAAAAAGTCAAGTTTATACATTCGAAAAGTATACATAATTAAGTTTACCTATTTAACTTTTTTGACTTTCATGTTATAATATATACATATGTTCAGAAATTGAAAAGGAGAAAAAGATTATGAAAAACAATACATTAAAAATTTCTAGAAATATTTTAATACAAAAAGTATTAACAATATTAACATTGATGATATTATCTACGACTCTAATGTTTCCAGTACAAACATTTGCAGAAGATAATACACCAACAATTAAATTAAATATAAATGGTACATATAAAATAAATCCATATGATTATGTTAAAAAAACTGATGTTGGCAATAATACACAACTTGATTTTAATATAACAAATTCACAAAATGCAGGAATTACAGTTAATAAAGCTACTAGCGAAGTTAATTTTATAGGTAAAGCAGCTGGTAACTCTGTATTTACAATATCTATACAAGGAAGAGTTGTATATACTATTAATGTAAATGTAAATGCAAATAATAGAAATGAAGCAACAAATCTAAATCCTATACCTCGGTAATGCAAATGAGAATACAAATCCAAGTACAGATCCTACTCGGAAAACATATATTAAAATTAACATTAAATGGTGTATATGATTTAAACCCATATTACTATGTTGATAAAAGCTATAAGGGTAAAATACTTGATTTTGAAATATCTAATACAAATGTTGCTAAAATACAATCAAATAATAATAAATCATTACTTATAACTGGTTTAAGTAATGGTATTGCAACACTTTCTATATCTTCTGAAGGTAAAAAACTTTATGATATAGAAGTTAATGTTAATGAAACAAATAGTATTGAACTTATAAATTTAAACCCAATACCAAATAATGCAGCTGAAAATTCTGATGATAATGGTGAAAATATAAATAATAACATACCAACTATAAAATTAAATGTTGGTGGTGAATATACAATAAAACCTTATAAATATATACACAAAGATTATTTAGGGAAAAAAATTAGTTTTCACATTGAAGGAAATAATTCAGCATCAATGAAATTCAATAAAGAAACTAAAGAAATGAAAATAACAGGACTTGCACAAGGATCTTCTGTAATAACTTTCTCAAATGAAAATAAAGAAATATACAGAATTGAAGTTAAAGTTAATAACAAATATACACCTGAAGCATTAAGACTTGATCCTATTAAAGACAATATAGATTCACAAACAAACAACAACAATAATAATGACAATAACAATCCTCGGAAATAACAATAATAATCCAGGAAACAATAATAACAACAACCCTGGTGATAATAATAACCAAGGTAATAACAACAATAATAATGGTGATAATGAAGTAAAACCTGATCCAAATAAACCAACAATAAATCTTAATGTTGGTGGTAGATATACAATAAATCCATATGAATATGTAAATAAAGAATATTCTAATAAAAAATTAGATTTTAATATAAAAAACGTATCTGTTGCTACAATGTCAAAAAGCAAAGATAGTAACAACAATGATGTAATCACATTTACAGGTACTGGTAACGGATTAACAACAGCTACTATATCAAGTAATGATAAAAAACTTTATGAAATTGATATCTATGTTAATGATAAAAACACAACACCAAGTACTAATAATTTAAATCCTGTTAAGGATAATGCTACAAGTCAAAAACCTGATAATAATAACAATAATAATGGTAATAATAATGTAGACAATGAAGCTACACCAGATATGCCAACAATAAAGTTAAATATTAATGGTAGTTATACAATAAACCCATATAAATATGTACATAAAGATTACAAATTTAAACATTTAACATTCAAATATAACAATTCAGCTGTAGCTAATCTAGAAATAGATAAACAAACTAGACTTGCTAAAATAACTGGTACATCAGAAGGTAATACAATACTTTCTATAACATCAGAAGGTAAAGATCTTTATAAAATAAATATAGATGTAAAAAAAGATAATCAAATATCAGCAACAAATTTAAATCCTGTAAGAGATAATGCAGCTGAAAGTGATGATAACAACAATAATAACAACCCTGGTAATAATAATCCAGGTAACAACAATAATAACAACAATCAAAGTGATAATAATAACAACAATAACAACAATAACAATAATAA
>QWCT01001464.1_pt1 | contig 17216 bp, 19 predicted proteins | sample 1972681 | NCBI WGS metagenome assembly QWCT01 (sample SAMN09866701, study PRJNA288562) | Human oral metagenome isolate pre3_saliva, whole genome shotgun sequencing... | isolation source: mouth | host: Homo sapiens | place: USA: California | reverse complement strand
GCAATGATGCTCTGGTCAGTTGCATTGTTGAGTCTCCTGAGGAGATGTTTATTGCGAGCGAATACCAGCGCCTTGTTGCCAAGGAGTACATCTCAGAGGACGAGTAGCCGCGGCTAGCCGTGGCTGGTCTCAACCGGGGGCGCGCACGCGGATTGTTTCACGTGAAACAATCCCGGCTCTCCGGCTCAGTGCAGACGCGGATAGGGCTAGGAAGTGGCCGACGTGTTGATAGGTGAACTAGCTGCTGACGGCGACGAAGCCGAAGGAGAGCGAGTGGATCCGCCCGATGGACTTGCCGGTCATGGGGGAGTGGGGAAGTCGTCAGGAAAGGTCTGCCCGTAGCTTTCGGGAGCATCGTCGCAACTGGATACAAAAAGTCCGCAGCCCAGAGGGGTCTGCGGACTTGCGTGGAATTCCGACGTGGCCGGAATCTGCTCAGTGGCGGTCGGCCTTGCGCGAACGCTTCGCGTCGGCGAGCTCGTTGAGCTGGTCGATGTGGGCCTGGGCAACCATGACGTCGATGGTGGAGAACATGAGTGGGCTCCTCGTGGGATCGTATTGGTGATTGTGTCCCTGCTTGACGAGGCCGGGGATCGCCCGGCGGTTCTCGTACGTGGAGCGCGCCAACGCGGGTAGCGTCAGCGCGACCCTGCGTATCAAACAAGAAAAAGCGCCGGACGAGCTTGGCAGCTGTGTCAGGCGCTTAATGGCTATAGTTTATGCCTCGGTTTTTTGGCAATCAATCGTTCGGACAGTTAGATCCGTCGCAGCGAGAATCAAGCAATTGCAAAGGAAAAACGCTGTCAGCATAGCTTTCGAGCGATGGTGAGTGGATACAAGTCACTGCGTAGACGGTCTGGTTGTGCAGAACAGGTATTTTGAGGGGTGTTTGTGGTGGGAGTGGTGGCGGGGGCGTCGTGCCAGGACTAGAATGATAACGATTTTCATTCAAGACAGTATCTAGAGGACCCATGAACCCCACGACATACAGGAGCCCGGGCCGCGCAGCTGCCCGGGCCCTCGCCGCAATGAGCCTCGCGGCAGCATCCTTCCTTGCACCAACAGGAGCACACGCCGCCGACGAGGCAGGCACTGGACTCGACTCCGCCACCGAAACAGCAGCAGCCGAGGAAGTGGCGCACGAAGCCTCCGACGCCTCCAACACCCAAGCAGATAACGCAGCCACAACCGACGCGGCCACCACAGTTACGACCGACGCATCTATCGACAACGCTGACTCGGCCGACACAACCGACGCGGCCACCGACAACACAGCCACCACAGTTACAACCGATGCGGCCGCCGACGACGCAGAAGCGGCCGCGACGAATTCGACCGCGCTGGAGTCGGTTGCGACGGACGCCGCCACGGCCTCGGGAACCGGGGGAGTGACCACCTGCGACGTCATGCGCACCCCGCCCGACGGCACCACCGCCACCCTGAACCGCGGCCACGCCGACATCTTTGACCTCACCTCTGACGCGGCCGGTGCGCTTACCCTGCGCATCAAGGAGGACGCCACCGGTTCCGGCGTCCTGCGCGAACCCGAGCAGACCCTCCTCGCGATCCCCGCGAGCACTCTCGCCCAGATTCCCGACGCCGTCAGCCAGACGACCGGCGCGCCCGCCGCCGCGTACCTACTCGGCCAGTCCGGCGACAACCAAGCCACCGTCCTGTGGCCCGGGTGGGACACCCTGGGCATTGCCGCCGGCGGATACGACGCCGCGCGCTTCCACATCACCTACTCCGGGCCAGCCGACGGGCGCATCTACGCCTTCACATCCAGCTTCGCAGAAGGCCTGAAGGCGGTCACAGCCGACGGCAGCTACGACCTGGCCCCGGGCGGCGACGACATCGACCAGCCCTACGCCGCCCACAAGCACGTCAACTGGCTGTTTACGCGCGCCGGCCGCTACACGCTGACCGTCCAAGCCAGCGCCTGGACCCCCGGCAACACCGGCACCGCCAACGCCGTCGCACCCACCCGCACCTACACGATCGACGTGGCTGACGAAGCCGCGTGCCTCGCCGAGGTCGGCCTTACCCCCGGCGGTAATGGCAACCCCGCAGCCCCCGCACCCGGCGTCGACCCGGGTTCCACGGATGCCCAGTCGGGAGCCGGGCAGTCGGGCGCTGACGGGGATTCGGCCCCGGACACCACAGACCGCTCCGCTTCCGACACCGGCGCTGGAGCGAACGACCCCGCCCAGACCTTGGGCACAGGTCTGGGCGCGGGCAGCGGCGGGGGAGCGGGCACCGCCTATGGCGTCACCACCTCAGGCACCATGACCTCGGGCGCTCGCACCACCACGTCGTCAGGCGAACGCTGCATCCCCACCCGCGTCACCCGCGAGGCAACGGGAACCGAATCCGCTGCCCCGGCCTCGTCCCAAGCTCCCGCCAATACCGCGCGCACCACGCTGACCGTCAGCGTCGGCGAGGGTGCATCCGGTAACGCGACCGAGGGACACTTCGACCTGGGGCCCGCCATCGAAAACGGCAGCCTCGTCGCCCGCATCAAAGACGACCGCACGCAGCCCGCGCAGTGGGTCGATCCCTCAACCCTGACCTTCGCACTCGGTGAGGCCGCGCGCATCACCGCGCCCGCAGACCTCGGCTTCGTTGCCACCGCCGGCTCCAGCGTGTGGCTCATCCCCTCCACCCAAATCGCGGGCGTGCCGTGGCTGGGCCTGAACTCCCAGCGCGAAGAGATCGTCACCGGAACCACTGGCGGAGTCCAATTCACCCTCGACGCCGTCGAAGGCCCCGGCCGCGTCGCCGTCTTTAACGCGGGCGCGCTCGGCTCCGGCGTCGGCGAGCACGTGTTCGACGGGCCCGGCTCCAGCTACACGCTCGGCCCCAATACGCACGCCCACCAGAACTGGGTGTTCACCGCCCCCGGTACCTACACGCTCACCATCTCCATGCGCGTCACCCCCACCGGCGCGGCCCTGACCGGCTCCGGCTACGGCAGCAGCGGCGAAGTCACCGCCACCGGCGCACTCGGCACGAGCAGCCGACCCATGGCCTCCCAGGTCGTCGGCCGCACCGCCTCCGGCAAAGACTGTGACCTCTCCCTGGCCATCACCGGCGCCGACACCATTCCGCTGGCCGTCGTCTCGCTCACGTGGGCGCTGACCGGCGCGGCCTGCGTGTGGGTCAGTTCGATCGGCCGACGTAGAAACGCGCGAGCATTCTCGTGAGCACTCATTCACGAGGCATTCTTTCCTTCATCCCCCGCCACCCCTCCCGTGGGTGGCGGGGGAGTGGGTGTGGGCTCGCCGCAGCGACGTTAGCGCTTACATCGGGGGTCGCCGGGTGCGCGCCCGCGCCCGACCCCGCTCACGATGGCGAGCTGCGCGTCGTCGCCACGACCGGCATCCTCGCCGACCTCGTCCGCAACGTCGCCGGAGACCGCGCCCACGTCACCCAGATGGTTCCCAACGGGGCAGACCCGCACTCGTGGGAACCCTCCCTGCGCACCGTCCGCGACGTGGCCTACGCGGACGTCGCCTTCTCCAACTACCTCATGCTCGAAGAACACGCCCTCATCCGTGCCCTCGACTCCAACCTGCCCGCCGGCTCACGCTCCGTCTCCGTCGCTGAGGAAGCCGCCAAGAACGGCGCTACCATTCTCCCCCTTGTCGAAGATCGAGCCCTCGACACCCCGTGGCTCGGCATGCGCGTGTGGGGCAACGGTACCGACATGGGAGCCACCCGCGCCTCGCAGATCGACCTGACGACCACCGGCGTTGACGGACCCGGCCAGGCCGCCGCGTACCTCACCACGTCATTCGGGCAGCCCGAGATCGCCTTCGCCTCCTCCGACGGCTTCAACGCCGCCACCGGATACGACACCGACACCGCGCAGCTGCCCGCCGACGCCCACCAACACATGAGCTGGGCGTTCACCGCCCCCGGCGTGTACCGCGTCCACTTCCGCGCCAACCTGCGCACCACCCCCGGTGCCACTCCCGCACCCGTCGGGGAAGGCACGGCCGTCTTCGCCGTCGGCACCCCGCCCGAAGATATCGCCGCCGCCGAAGACCGCCGCGTACTCTCCGCCGGCCACGCCGACATCACCGTCAACCTCACCACCAAGCGCGTCGAACTCGCCTCCGACGCCGACGCGCTTAGCGGGGACGAGGCCTCGGCCCCCTGCGTCGGCGCATCCAGCGCCGGGGCGGTCGTCGCCTCCACCATGGAATGCACAGACCTCGACCACGTCGTCATCGAAGTGCCCACCCGCGCGCTCACGACCATCCCCGGTGAGGCCTCGTTCCGATTCATCGGCGAGCCCGGCACCAACGTGTACATGCTGCCCCAGGCAGTCCTCGGCAAGCACGTCCACGGCGACATCGACCCCCACCTATGGCACGACGTCCACAACGCCCAAGCCTACGTGCGAGTCATCCGCGACTCGCTGATCTCCGTCGACCCCGCGGGAGAAGCCACCTACCGCACCAACGCCGCCGCCTACCTGACGCGCCTCGACGAACTCGACGCCACCATGGCCTCGACCATCGCGACAATCCCATCCGAGCTTCCTCGAACCCAACCTGGCGCGCACCCGCTCCACCCTGCGCACCGCCGCCACCGACGCGGGCGTGGACATCTGCCCCCTGTACGGCGACACCCTCGACAACCAAGCACCCACCTACATCGACATGATGCAACACAACGCCCGCTCACTGGCACGCTGCCTGGGCGGCAAGGAGATGCCATGAAACTCTTTTCTTCCCAGTCTGCTGACGGCCGTCGGCTCTTCGCCCCGTGGGCTGCGGCCCGCCCGCGAGATCGCCACACGCGAGCTTCGCTCGGAGTGGTCGATCTCGAAGCCCGGCCAGGCCCTGCCGCCGCCCACGGGGCTAGTCGACGTCCTAGCAACACGCCGGGCCAGGTCCTGCCGCCGCCCACGGGACTACCTCTTCCGGCCGACGCGGGGCCTGCCCGCCCGCTCGCCGCCACGCCACGAGCATCGCTCGGCGTGTCGTCTCGAAGCCCGGCCAGGCCCTGCAGGCCCCGCGCCGACCTCATGTGGCAAACCATCATGCCGCCCACGGAACAGAGTGAGCGGGCGTCTCATCTCGAAGCCCAGCCAGGCCCTGTCGCTGTCCCCGGGGCTAGCCGACGGCCCCGTCTAGGCATGACGCTGAGTGCCCTGCTCGTGTCAGCTCTCCTCTTCATCGTGGGTGCCCCCTCTTCTGTTGCTGACCCGAGTCCCGACCCCGACCTCGCGCAAAGCGTCGCCGCGCACGAGGAGTGGTCGAATGAGGCCAGCGAGATCAGCGCCGGACACGTCGACCTCGGCCCCCGACTGATCGACGGGCAGTGGCGGGCCGGACTGCGCCACGACGCCGAGAGCGGCGCCGTGTGGCGCGACCCCAACCAGACCGTCCTCCGGGTCAGCGACGCGGCCATCATGACCGCGCCCGACTCCGCCGACTACCCGTTCCTGGCCGACGTCGCAGCCCCAGACGCAGAACCCGAGCGTCGTGTGGCTCGGCTGGAACACGCAGGACCCCGCCGTCACGGCCACCATCGACCGCGGCCTCACCATGCGCGTCGGCCCCGTGAGCGGCCCCGGCCGCGCGTGGCTGTTCCTCCAGTCCGGCACCTTCGGCAAGCCCCTTCTGCTCGCCGATTCGGGTGCCGCCCCCGGCGACGTGTGGATCGACTCGGGCACGCACGTGCACGCCAACTGGGCGTTCTCCGTCCCCGGCACCTACACGGCGACCGTAACCTTCCTGGGCACGACCACCGCCGGCGAGGCCGTCAGTGCTTCCACGACCCTGCGCTTCGCCGTGGGCGACGCCGCTTCCGCGTCCGAAGCCCTGGCCATGGCTGCGCCCGCCACTTCCGGTTCTGGTTCCGGGGCTCCGGCCGCGGGCACCTCCCAGGGCCCCGGCTCCTCCGAGTCGACGTCGTCCTCGTCCGAGGGCGGCTTGCCCGACTGGGCCTTCATCGCGATCATCGTCAGCGTCGCCCTCTCCCTTCTCGTGATCGGCGCGCTCGTCGTTGCACGCTCGCGCCGCAGCCGCGCCGAACAGGCAGCCGCCATCGCCGAGGCCGACTCCCTCCTCGCGCCCCTGCCCACCGCCCGGGGTGAGGGGAACGTGGAAGCAGCCACGGCCTCGTCCCAGAGTGCCGGCGCACCCGGCGCGGGCGAGAGCGCTGAGGTCCCGGGCCTCTGCAATGTGGGAGGGAAGCAGTGAGCCAGCTGCGCGTCACCTCTTTGGGGGCGTCCCTGGGTGGGCGCAGCGTCCTGACGGGCGTCGACCTGGAGGTCGAGGCCGGGGAGCTCGTCGGACTCATCGGACCCAACGGTGCTGGGAAGACCACGCTGATCCGCTCAATCCTGGGGCTCATCCCCTCCAGCGGTAGCGTCGAGACCGACGGCGCGATCGGCTACGTGCCGCAGCGCCACGAGTTCGCGTGGGACTTCCCGATCAGCGTCCGTGACGCCGTCCTGCAGGCCGTCACCGTGCGGCGCGGGCTGCTCGGGCGCGCGCGGACGCCGCACTTCCGCGCCGTCGAGGAAGCCCTATCCCTCGTCGGCATGCGCGATCTCGCGAAGCGACCCATCGGTGAGCTGTCCGGCGGGCAGCGCCAGCGCGTCCTCGTTGCCCGGGCCCTCGCGATCCGGCCCGCCGTGCTGCTCCTAGACGAGCCTTTCACCGGACTCGACATGCCCACCCAGGAGATGCTCATGGACCTGTTCCGCACGCTCGCCGACGGTGGGCGAGCACTCCTCATGACGACGCACGACCTCATCGGCGCGCGCGCCGGCTGCGATCGCCTCTACCTGCTGCGGCGCACGATCATCGCATCCGGGCGACCCGACGAACTCGCCGACGCCGATCCTTGGATCCGCGCCTTCGACGTGCGACCCGACAACCCGATCCTCGACGCCCTAGGAGTGCGCGCATGAGCACCGTGATTCACGCGGGCGGCCACGGCCTCGTCGCTGCGGCGGACTTCCTGAGTCCCTACGACTTCTTCCGCGACCTGACGAACCCCGCGCTGGCGTTCCTGCCGCGCGCGCTACTCATCGCGGTCGTCGCCGCGCTCGTCTGTGGCAGCGTCGGCGTGCACGTCGTCCTGCGCGGCATGGCGTTCATCGGGGATGCCGTCGCGCACTCCGTGTTCCCCGGACTGGCCATCGCGTTCGTGTGCGGAGGATCCCTGGTGTTCGGCGGTGCCCTCGCGGGAGTCGTGACCGCCGTGCTGGTCGCACTGTTGGCACAGAATCGGCGGCTCAAGGAGGACTCCGTCATCGGCGTGCTCTTCGTTGGCGCGTTCGCGCTCGGCGTCGCGATCATCGCGCGGGCACCCGGATACGCGGGCAGCCTGCAGGATTTTCTGTTCGGGTCGATCACGGGCATCCCGGCGTCGGATGTGCCCGTGGTGCTGGCTGGCGCTTTGTTCGTGCTGCTCATGCTGTTCCTGGCGCACCGGCCCATCGTGGCCGTGACCCTGGACCGTGAGAGCGCGCGGGCGGCGGGCGTACACGTGCTCGCTGCTGATCTGTCTTTGTATGTCGCCGTGGCCCTGGCCGTCGTGATTTCCGTGCAGACGATCGGCAACGTGCTGGTGCTGGCGCTGCTCGTCACCCCCGCGGCGACCGCGCGGCTCCTGTGCGACCGGCTCGGGACGATGATGGTTCTGTCGCCGGCCCTGGGGGCGTCGGGCGGCCTGGTCGGCCTATACCTGTCGTGGTCGCTGGACGTGCCCACGGGCGCCACGATCGTCTTGGTGCTTACCGCGTGCTTCGTGCTCGCCTGGGTCTTCGCGCCGAGGCATGGGGTCCTCGCGCGGAGACTGCGGGAGAGGCGGGGGTGAGGTTTTGCTGTTGGCTGCGCGGCGCAGGTGCGCGTGACTTATTGAGCGGGGTGCTGCCGAGGGGCGGTGCCCCGCTTGTTGTTATCTGTGGTTGAGTGCGTGGTTGGTGCCTGGTTGCGTGTTTGCGGGCGTGCGGGGGTGCCTGTAGGTGCAGACACCGAATGTTTCACGTGAAACAAATCGAGGATGACGGCCGATTTGAGTCGAGGCGTGGGCGGGTGAGCGGGCTTGAATCTGGGCTTAGACGGTTGCTCGGGTGGTGTGCGGCGTTGTTTGTGCTGCCCGTCGGGCGAGTGGTGAGCCTGTTAGGAATGGAGTGATTGTTTCACGTGAAACACATGTTCATGGGGATGGTATCTGTTCCCGTTGTAGCCTCGAGGTTGGGGCGTCGCTTGATTCTATGAATCAAAGATGCCCCTCTATGAGGTTCTATGGCGCAAAAATGGGCTTCTATGAGCTATGAAAGGGCCTCTATGACATAGAAACCCCCTTCTATGACATAGAAATGGGGTTCTATGAGATAGAAAGGTGCTTCTATGAACTGAAGTGAGTGGCGGGGTTGAATCCATGGTTGACGACCCGGATTGCGCTGTGATCGCGTCGGGTGTCCTTCACGGTGCGTTTCCCGAATGCTGCGCTGATTCCGGATGGGGACTTGATGTGGCTTGGCGGTCTCAGGCTGGAGGCGGCGACCGGTTTGAATAGGCGTCAGAAGGAGGCGCTGGTTGACATGCGTCATGGGCGTACCTGGAACAACGGGGAATATAGGGAGCATTTTGGTGTGACTGCTGAGGAAGCGCGCTCGGAGCTGCGCGACCTCGTGTCACGAGGCCTGGTGACGTCCACGGGTCAGCGCCGCTGGGTGCGTTACGAGTTCGCTGCGAAGCCGTGACCGTGGTGTGACGCGGGTCCGGTGGCCTTAGGATGTCGGGATAGCTGCGGTGGTGATGTGGGGGAGTGATTCTCGGATTGATGCCCGTGTCGTCGTCGGCGACGATGTTGGTGCGGGGATTGTTTCACGTGAAACATACTGGTATTAACGGGCTCTACGCACTTGGGGGAGTGGGCTTGGTAATCTCAGTCGGTATTTGTGCCGGGGATGGCGTATCTCCTGACTGTAGGTCCCCAGACTGGCTATCGGTGGACTGTGGGGTGTTAGATTGTGCTGATTGCTGACGATCCTCGGCCTCGGCATTCGCCTTGGTGTTGAATGTTCGGAACCCAAGCAGGGATGCTGCGATGACTGTGGCGACGGCGGATGACCACGATGAACCAAGGATGCGTATTGCGTTGGTGAAACTGTGAGTCGCTCGCGGTTCTTTCCTCCCTCGATCACCCTGCTAATGGCCTTGTTTTTCTTCCCAGGTGTCGGTGTTGTTGATGACCAGGTGGGACAAGGGGAACTTGCCTGTTGTTTCTGTGGTGGTGATCAGACCGTTGATGGTTTGGGTTTCCCCAGTGAAGGGATTAGTGAGTGTTCCACTCCAGGTGGTTGTTAGGGTAATTTCCCTGTCCTCGTGGGGGTAGGGGCCATCGAGCATGGAGCGCCAGCCTTGGGGTGGGGTGTAGTAGTGGCGGATCAGGTTCGGGTCGGTGTTCAAATCCATGCCCTCGGACCACACTGATCCTGTGGAGGTGGTGACCAGGTTGGGGGTGCCATCTCCCCAGTTCCACTCGTAGTTCGTGGCAGTGAGCGTAATCGTGATGTCGCGTCCGAGCAGATTGATGACGTGGGTCTGGATGGGGGCGGTGACCGCGACAATCGTGGGAATGAACTTGTTCGTGTAGGAGACCCCGAGTGGTCGCTTATACAATCCGGCCCCGTTGGCGTGGATGACGGTGGAGGCCAGGTAGAGGATGTCGCGCGTGGTGGGTACACGCCCCGGGTCCTGATTGGGTCCACCCTCAGGATCAGGAGGCAGCTCGCACCGAACGATAGTGGTGTCATCAGAAACAATCGGACTGTTGGCCGCCTTCCCAATGAACAGTTCCTTACAACGATCTTTGTAAGAACCAGAAGCAGGATTAGCCTTCGCATCAGCCGTCTGTTTTGCCCTCTGATCATCCAGAGTCGACAAACCACTACCACTCGACGGCTGCCCAGACGAGTGAGCATCGACCAATTCCTGCAAATAAACGCCGAGAGTGTCTCGATTCCCCTGAACACAAAGATTCGCACTTTGTCCCATGAGATTCTCACAGCCCTCACTTGGCGGTGCAAAAATGTCTGCTGCCATCGCGGAGCTTGCATTTACGCAAAGGACAAGAAGTCCTGCGAGAAGTGACAACGTCAAGCGTGTCTTACCGCTATTTTTCACGAGCCATGCTCCCGCTAGTAATGACCCATCGCCCATTCTTCCAGGTGACGTAGTACGCGAAGGTCGAATTGTACTCATTGCTCTCGACGCTAGTTTTCTGTCCTACATATCTGACTCCATTGCTTGAAGTCACACCGAATACCACTGCGATTGTGTTCGCTTGAGCTCCTAGTCTCCCTTCTGTAATAGGTTCAACGGAAACGATGCGTGTCACCTTTGATGTCACGTCGTACGCCCAACCGTGATCGTATAATTCGTGAATTGCGCTGATGTAGAAGTCTCGCAGATCATCTCCATCTTCGGACATGTCTTCGAGGGGTTGCGTATCACCTGTATTCCAGGCATAGGTGAGGAGCGCATGGTAGTACTCGGCTGCGAGTTCTGCGCCCCTCTCGGTGTTTTCTTTGGCTTCTTTGGGTAGTTCGGGTTTGGTGTAGGTGGATGCGGCGTGTTCGGCGGGGCGCACGAGTACGCCGTCGGGTCCGATCTGGTAGCCGCCCGACATGGCGGCATCGGTGGAACTCGACGTCAACGGTGAAGACTGCGCGGCGGGCGCGGTGGCTGCGACAGTGGGTTTCTCACCCCACGTGTGCCACCAGCCTTCTGCGACGCCGTTGATGTAGACGGCGAAGACTGCCCCAACGACAAGCACAACGTAGGCGGCACGCATCCCCCAATAGAACGGCTCAACGTGCAGCCAAGCCCGCACCCGAGCCTTCACACCCCTGGGCCGGTTGGCTCTCGCCTCGGCCCGATGTCAGCCCACCGCTGACGCAGCGTGTACTTGCGCGGCATGGACTCTCGCCGGAACTGCTCCTCGTCCTCCTCAGTCACGGGCCGCTCGGACAACGGTGGAACCATCATGTTCTCTCAACCTCCACGATGAGGTAGCTATCCTCCAGCGCACCCCCCACCATCGGAAGCACACCCTGTTAAGAACACAGGCTACGCCCAGAACCAACACAAAACACTAAAAATATGAAGTAACCATTATGCACATCTTCCCGAAATCTGATGATGGGCGGCGCAAATGTGCGGCTAAAGGACAAGTCACTCATCTGACCTTGTCAAACATTGATTGACGCGTGCGACGCGCGCATCTAATACAGGTGAAACTGTGGGCCAGTATGTGGACAAAATCGCCAGTAAGGCTCAAAAAGGCATCATTTGGTGTCATGCAGGGCTTCCAATCGAAAGGAATGGAGTGTGTGCGCAGTGAGTTCCTCGATAGTGGAGCGCCCTCGTGCCATCAATTGTTTCACGTGAAACATCTCTGACAAGAGATGCGTTGATTCGCGTCAATCTGGGTGCAGTGGCCGCGCTGCACAGTCTGTGAGGTATGTGCTGTGTATACCTGTCCCCATGAGGAAGCGTAGCAACCGAGCGGACGCGAAGATGAATGCCGACCTTCAACGCTGGCTCATTGAATCTGGGGAAGCTGAAGAACTCGTGACCTTCCTCCGCGAGGAGCGAGCGCCTCATCCTGTGCCCCGCCGCGAGTGGCCGTAACCACGAGCCTCGACGTCGATATTTTTGACGCCATGATGGCTCGCGCGGCCAGTGAGGGTATCACGTCACGGTCGGGAGCTCTCCGCGCTGCAGTGCGTGAGTGGGTGCGCGACGTCGAGCGCCAGTCCAAGGCGCACCAGGATTGACGAGGCCATAGCACGTCCCCGGGGCGCGAACACCGAGTGGGGTGCGGGGTGTGCCACAAAGATGGGACCCGCCCTCATGTACGCATGTGACTATGACGAAGCGTGACGATACAAGCATGGCAGAACAGAACACCGAAATCCGGCGTTGGACGGAGGAGAATGGCCTGACGCGTGGGTCGAGGCTGGGCCGGCAGCAGGACATGATGGAGCGAGTCGGTCCTCGAGTACCAGTCGTCGAGGTTACGGTGACTATCGACGAGGACACGTACGAGGCAGCGATGCTGCGCGCAACCTACGACGGATACGACAACGTGTCCGAGGTCGTCGAAGCGGCGCTGCGAGAGTGGGCGCGGGGGTACTAGGCCCACCGAGATGTGTCCGGCTAGTTGCGACGGCGTCCCAGGGAGCGCCCGTTGTGAGGATGCCGTGCGACACGTCGTGGGTTTTCTTGGCAGGAATATTAGCTGTGATTATGATTCGACAGGGAAGGGTGGTTCGGAGTTCATCGCTCGGGGCCTGATTTCAATGTTGAAGGTCAGATGAGCGAGGGAGCACATGGACGCGATCGATGAGTTGATTGACGCTGCGCAGACCTTCTACGACGATGCGCGCACGAATGCGAATGGACGCTCGAGGTCTTGGGAGCATTGCTATCGCGTATTTCGAGATGCGCGGACTGACCCGTCCCCGGACTACGACTATTTGAGCCTGCACCTCGCTTTCTACCTGGCGAGCTGGGGAATGTATCGAGGTTCGTCCTTCCTGCTTCAGAAGGATTACAAGGTGCTGTCGCCCGTTGTCGAGGAGGTCCTGAAGCCCGAATACGACTGTCTGTTTGGGGTTGCTTGCGTGGACCTGCGGGAGCTTGAGGTTCAGGCGAGGCTCACGAACGTGTACGACTACATCGCCGACTATTTCCATCCAATCCGCGAAGAGGTCGCAGGGCGTGAGGTTACGACTCCTGTGTCGCCAGTCCTCATCACGAAAATCCTCATGGGAACGCTCGGGTGTGTGCCCGCGTACGACAGGTTCTTTCAGGATGGCGTTGCGACATACAAGGTGACGACGCGGGAATACAGCCTGAAGTCCGTCCTCAGGCTCGCGGATATTTACGAGGCCCACAACGACCGCCTCGAGGAAGTGCGGCGAGGAATGCGGACCGAGGACCTGACCTATCCCCAGATGAAGCTGCTCGATATGGGGTTTTGGCAGGTTGGGTTCGAGGGGGACGCTGGGGACGCCAAGTGACCCGTGACTGAACTTCTGTGGGGTCGGCGACGCCGAGAATCTCGGTCATCGCCGACCCCACCAAGAGACGCTACCCCTCGATTGGGCACGTGCCACCCGCCGTGAGGACAGTGGGTGTGCGCCCAACGGAGGCCTCGATAATGAGGCCACTGTTGGATGCACACGAGGAGGAGCCACGATCACGGTCGAGCGGGCAACACCGCCTGCCCGATCCTGGTCTTGACATCCTCGACCTGGCCGGAGAGAACGTCAATGACGGCATTCATGAGCGGCAGCTGATCGCGTAGCTCCGGGGCGTGCTGCTCGACGAACTTGAGCGCCAAACCGGCCGCAGGAACGCCTTCGACAGTCTGCTCCAGGCGAGCCATCTCCTCGAGCGCTTCCTTCGGTCCTTCGCCGCGCCCGATGCGCACGCCGTAGAACTTGTTGCGCCCGGACAGCCCCGTCACCTCGAGATCGCCGACGCCCGGGAAGCCGAATGCGGTCATTTCGTTGGCACCCTGCGAGGTGCCGAGGATCGACATCTCCCTCACGGCCTCGTTAAATGTGGCCGCATTGAGATTATGGTGCGAATTGTGGGAGTGTGGCTTAAGAGTAATTATGAAAGGAAGGTCTTCTGACCAACTTCGAATGTGCTCGAAAGGCAGCAGGCTAAAACGTGATGTATAACACATCTCAAGTTTTTTGTTGAGAGACACGTGCATGCGCGATAGTCTGGGTACAGCTTATCAACCAGGTGTTGAAGGAGTATCTGGAGCCGTCACTTTGCTGGCGGCTCTTGCTTTTCCGGCTCTTCATAATTGAGGGTGTGGGGTTCGGCGTGTCATGGTCGGGTAGGGGTTGAGGTCTTCCGATGATGGGGGTTCTTACACCTTCCATCTGAAAGACCTCAGCATGTCCGATGCTACCTTTGATCGCTGACCTGAGCGCCTTGACGGGCCTGGATGACCTAGGGGCTGGAAGTGATGGGTCAGCGTGTAGGAGGCAGTCGGACCTTCTTGGCCTGCAAGGTGGTGAGTGAAGATCGATGGTGCCGACAGTGTGGGGGCGAGGGCGTTGTACGCGACACGGTGATCAGGCGCTTGGCTCGCGTACCCTACGGGTGGCACCCCACCATCTTGCACGTGAGTGTACGCCGTTACCGCTGCCAGACGTGTGCTCACGTGTGGCGTCAAACCATGAGTGCAGCGGTGCGCTGGGCGCTGGTCGGCCTGGTGGTTCACCATCTGACGGTGGCATTTATCGCCGAGGTCTTGGCCGTGTCATGGAACACTGCTAATACCGCGATCTTAGGTGAAGGCCAGCGCATACTCATCGACGATCTCGATCGTTTCGAGGGGTGGGCGTCATCGGCGTGGATGAACACGTGTGGCACCACACCCCCTACGGCGGCAAGAATCGTCACCGTCACTTTGGACGTGACTCCCATACGAGACCGTCGCGGCCCCTCCCGGCTCCTGGATATGGTCCCAGGGCGCTCCAAAAAGGTCTTCCAGACCTGGCTCTCCTCCCAGCTTCACACCTGGCGCGAGAACATCGAGGTCGTAGCGACGGATGGATTCACCGGGCTCAAAAGCGCAGCCGCTGAAGAACTCCCAGACGCAACCGCGGTCATGGACCCCTTCTACGTCGTACACCTTGCCGGTGATGCTCTCGATGAGTGTCGCAGGCGCATCCAACAAGAAATCCACCACCAGCGCGGGCGGGCCACCGACCCCCTGTACAAGGCCCGCAGGATGTTACACACCAGATCCTGCCTGCTCACCCCACGCCAACAACACCGGATCCTCGACCTGTTCACCAGCGATTGCCACATCGCCCTCGAAGTCACCTGGAGCGTCTACCAGAGCATTATCGACGCCTATCGCGATCCCAATAAAATCCGCGGTAAGGCCCTGATGCAAGCCGAAATAGACCGTCTCAGCGACGCGGGCGTGCCTAGCACCCTCACGGAGATCATCACACTGGGAAGAACACTCAAACGCCGACCCAGGGACATCCTGGCCTACTTCGATCATCTCCACACCACAGGCGGCCCCACCGAAGCCATCAACGCATTCCTCGAACACCTACACGGATCCGCACTCGGACTGGCGAAACCTTACCAACTACATCACCCGCTGCCTCCACGAAACAGGAGGATTCAAACCCCAACTACACCCTCAATTATGAAGAGCCCTTTTCCAGTATGATTGGTAATCTTTATAAAACTTGTCCCGTCGCCTCTGGGATTCGATGTAGTAGGCGGTGATGAGGAGTGCGTACGTTGGCCGTTCCTCTACTATGACGATGTAGTCAAATTCAGTGCGTGTGATTAGATATCGTGGATGGCTAGTTCTTTTTGTGTCAATCCACCAGCAGATTTGACTTGTGTTTGGAAAAGTATTGTTAAACTCTCTGATATAAATTGGAATCCAGTGAATTCGCGTGCAGCGATTGTGATCCAATGTGCGACTGGCTTCATCGGTGTCTCCGCAAGTAATAATGTGCCAAAACACTGCGTGTTTTCCCTGAATTTCAGGGATTCTACGCATGCTGAGTTTTAGTCCATCACATTTCCATGGTAGCTGATGTTCTATGAATTCTCTGTGGAAGTATGAGTAAAGGAGATTGATATATTTGTCTTGCGATATGCATGTAGTGTCAATTTTCTTTTCCACAAGTCTAGAGATTTGATTTGTCATCTTTGTCCACTCCAGTGAAAAATGTTGAATTTTGTCGCATATGGTGAAGTGGATTTCCTAAGAGTTAAGCGGGTGTTTTCGCAAATTTGGTTCACTAATGCCAACTTAGCTTTGCTTGTTGTTAGGTTTCGGTTAGCGTAATTTACTGCTCCGATCATAAGGTCGGCAAGTTGGAGTAGGCCGACGTGGTGTGATTCAACAATTTGCAGTCGGCGAATGTTATTTCTTGAAAAATCGTGCTCAGCGTTAGCGATTACTTCCCGTAGTTTATCGATTTTTTCCTGCCCGTTTGTGTCCTTCTTATCAAGGTATATAAAGGCTGCATCATCTGAGGGTAATAACCTGTGTATCAAGTAATACATCATCTTGTAGTACCAGTCATCGTGTGTTTGTTCGAAGCGACTGTGGTCTAGCCCTTCTTTTTTTGCAACGACAACCCTAAACTGAAGATCGTCGTTGTTGAAGAAGAAGTCGATGATATCAGTGTAGAACTCTAGTTGTGCGGGTGAAACTTTTGTCCATTTAATTTCAAAGTTGTTAGGTATGTTGTGTTTATATCTAATGGCGCGCATTTCTCTTGCTAGTTCGCGAGATATATCTGTAGGGCATGTAATTGCGCCAAGAACCATGTACGGCATGGAGTCGTGTTGGATGTGTGTACTTTCGTCGCAGTATATATTTAAAGTTGACATTTCTATATCCTTTATATAGCAGCTAAGCTAATCGGAGTAGTCTCGGTAGTGATTCCATTCGCAGTTGGTCTTTGAGTATCTACTAGATATGTGTTGAGTGGGTATACCTCGTATTTTGGTCAGAGGCCCTGGGGCTTGTTTACTGAACATATGGTGGTGTGATATGTCTGGAGCTCAATTCTCCGGAATCTCCAGCACCGGCAGCGTCTCCAGGAGCTCCTGGGTGCGCATCGAGACGGTGACCAGGCGTTTGATCAGGTCCACGACCGCGTCAGGGCGGCCCTGCTCACGCAGGAAGTCATTCGGGTCGTTCACGATGCCCGACGCCTTGTCTGTCTTCACGTAGTATCGGTCGATGATCCACTCGAGCGGGCTACGGCCCGAAATCGAATACCCCTGTGCCTCCGCAGGAATGCCCGTCAGCGTCACGTAGTCATTGTACTCCAAGCGCGTGAAGTCTTCGTCGCGGCGCCCCAGCTTCGGAAAACGCATCTTGCGCTCGCCGATGCGGTAACGCTCCCAGGGGTCCGCAGGCGCGTGCAGGCTCGCCTCCTCCTGCACCGATGGATACGGCTCCACCCGCTCGTAGTTCACGTGCAGGTCCGCCAGCTCGCGGCCCACGCTCGCATACGTGTGGAAACCAGTCGCGCGAGGAATATGCGGCAGCATCTTCTTCAGATCATCCTCGTAGCGCTCCCGATACTCCGGGTGATGCAGCAGCGCGTACACGTAGAAGAAAATGTCCTCCTTCGTGATCCCCGCATCCCCGTAGTGCTC
>QWCT01001083.1_pt1 | contig 17219 bp, 17 predicted proteins | sample 1972681 | NCBI WGS metagenome assembly QWCT01 (sample SAMN09866701, study PRJNA288562) | Human oral metagenome isolate pre3_saliva, whole genome shotgun sequencing... | isolation source: mouth | host: Homo sapiens | place: USA: California | reverse complement strand
GCCAGGATCAAACTCTTCATTCAATATTTATTTTCACCTTTTAAAGTCTTATTGACAGGAACTTTTTTATTATTAAAAGTCCTTATTTATCACATCTTTCATGGTATATGCTTCTTCTATTTATTTGTTTATTGTATATGATACATTTTCGTATCGACAAGAGATATTATATCAAAAACAAAAAAGATTGTCAACTACTTTTTTTATTTTTTTGGATTTTTTTTACATTTGATTGTACAATACAATAATTTTTCTAAAAAACATATATTTTTTAAAATATAACAAATCAAATCTAATAGGATACAAGGCTCTAAAACCTTAAATTTTAGACAATATTTTCCAATTAAATCAAATGTTGTTATTTATTATAATTTTTTAAAATAGACGTTAAAGTTTCTATTACTTTTTCATTGTTTAGTTTGTCTTTTATTGCCAATCTAAAATAATGTTTATTCAAATAAATAAAATTTGATGCATCACGAATTAAAATGCCTTTTTCTAACATTTTTTTTCTTAGATTTTTTACATCTAAACCTTTTTTTAACAAATCATCTTCAATTTTTAAAAGAATAAAGTTTACTTCTGTTTTATAGGCTCTTAAACCTTCGATTTTATTTAAATTTTCATACATGTATTTTTTTTGATCTTTTATCCATTCTTTTGTTTTTTGAATATAATTTTCATCATCTAAAACAGTTTTTCCAGCTAAATCTGCTATATTGTTTACGCTCCATGGTTCTTTTTTTTCTAGCATTTTTTTTAACAAATTGTTATTGAAACAAATTCCATAGCCTAATCTTAAGCCTGGAATTGCGAAAAATTTTGTGAAAGCTCGAATTACAAATAAATTTTCTTTATTTTCTTTGGAATTTATTATGCTTTCATTTTCCCAATCTTCTACAAATTCTACGAAGGCTTCGTCTATGAATAATTTTGTATTTTTTTGTTCGCAAATTTTTAAAATCTCTTCTAATTTTTTTAATTTTAAAAATTGTCCCGTTGGATTGTTTGGATTACATAAAATTAATAAATCATAGTTATTTTCTAATTCTGTTTCAAGATTCTTGACATTTAAAACAAAATTTTCTGTTTCTTTTAATTCAAAATAATTTATTTCAAGGCTATCATTAGCTAATGTTGAGGCTTTTATCGCTCTTTCATACTCTCCGAAAGTTGGAGATACTATTAAAACTTTTTTTGGGGATAATATTTTCATAAAAAGAAAAATTATTTCTGTAGCTCCATTTCCAACAATTATATTTTCTATATTCAAATTATTTTTTTCTGCTATTTTTTCTCTAAGTTCGATATAATCCGGATCTGGATATCTTTCCAAAACAAATAATTTTTCAAAAATTTCTTTTTTTAAATTTTCTGGTAATCCGTAAGGATTTATGTTTGAGCTATAATCTAAGATTTTATCTATATTTTTTTCTCTAAAAATTTTGTATATATTTCCTCCGTGAAAATCTGTTTTTTCTTTATTCATCTCACATCTCCTTTCTTTATTTTTAACAAGTTTTTTAGTATTTTTTATGAAATAGAATTTTAATATTGTTGTAAATTATTCCTGCTAAAAGACTTATAACAATTGTTGCGATAGACTTAAAAATCATTTCATCGCTTATTCTTATTACATAATCTAAAACAATTAAATGGACTAAATATGCAAAATATGTTGCGTCTGAAATAGTTTTTATACTTTTTTTCCGTTCTTTAAACTTAAATTTTAGCCAAAATCCAAAAAACGATACTGTCATAAAAAAAGTTCCTAGGGAATTTTTATCAAAAAAATTGGATATTTGTTTTCCTGTTGTGTTTAAAATATATTTTGTTGAAAAAAAACTTATTAAAAATCCGAAAAAATATATTCCTAAAGTGTAAAATATCGGTATTTTAGAAATTTTTTCTTTGTATTTCTTGAAGTAGTATCCGATTAAGTAATATCCAAAAAATCCTACAATTGGAAAATTGGAAAATGGAATTCCTTTTAAATGAAAAAATCTTAAATATGGATTTAAAATATTACATAAAAACCATATGATTATTACAAAAAAAGTTTCCTTTTCTGCATATTTTAGTACTTTTCTCAACCACGGCGTTAAAAGGTACAATCCTAAAATCATGTAAATGTACCAAAAATGTGGGGCTGAAAGGCTCTTTCCATTATTTTTTATTAATGAAAATTTATACATAAAAATATAGATTATATTAAATGCGATAAATAGGGGGATTATTCCCATCAACCTTTTTTTGAAAAAATCTTTTGTTGTTTCGACTTTATCGAGTAATAAATAACCACTTATCATGATAAAAAGGGTTACTCCAATTGAGATAACTGAATATCCTGCCATCCAAATATCAAGTCCATATTGACGATTTAGAGTGTGCAACATTACGATGAAGGTTAAAGCAATTATTCTGATTATGTCGATATTCATAAATTTAAGTATCTCCTTTCTTTTTGAGAAAATAATTTCTGTCAATTTTTTATATTTTTTGTTCCACAATCTTAAATTAATTTTTTTAATTCTATAAAATTTTAAAAATAATAAATCTTATTAATGAAAAAATTACTAATCCAACAAAACTTGTGACGTACATTATTCTAATATTTTTTCTAATGTCTTCTGTTCTAAATTCCTTTTTTTTATCACCAATTGTTGGTTTTTCGACTTCTTTTCCAAAATAAGAAACTTTTCCACCAAATTGGACTCCTAAGGCCCCAGCTACACTTGCTTCTGAATGTGCAGAATTTGGGCTACTATGATTTTTTCTATCTCTGAAAAATATTTTTTTTGCATTTTTGTAATCAAATCCTAGAAGGAAACTTGAAATAATTATTAAAATTCCTGTTATTCTAGCGGGAATAAAATTAGCAATATCATCAATTTTTGCTGAAAATTTTCCAAAATCCATGTATTTTTCATTTTTGTATCCCACCATTGAATCCATTGTATTTATTGCTTTGTAGGTCATTGCAAGTGGTAGGCCCCCGATAAACATGTAAAACATTGGAGCAATTATTCCATCGACTGTATTTTCTGAAATTGTTTCCATCGTGCTTCGAATTATCATTATTTTATCCATTTTCTCAGTATCACGAGAAACCAAGTAAGATAGCTCTTTTCTAGCAATTTCTAAATTTCCTTTTTGCAAAATTTTATAAACCTTTTTTCCTTCTCTTGCTAAAGAATTTATAGAAAAAATCGTATACATTAAGTAAATTTCAAAAAATGTAAAAATTATATTTTTTTGACTTAATTTTTCTAAAATTAACATTGATACAAATGTAATAAAAATCACGCAAATATTCATTAACATTCCATTCCAAAAATTGTGATTTTTTATTTTTAGAGAAACATTTTTTGAAGGCTCATTATTTTTATCTTTAACATCAAATTCTTCCGTTTCTTTTGTCATTTTGATATATAATTTTTTTTCTAAAAAATCTATCAATTTCCCGATAATTTGTACAGGATGTGTTACGTTTATCGGATCACCAAAAATTAAATCTAAAATATATGCAATAAAAATTTTTGATAATAAAATCATAATTACTCACCGTCCATTATTTCATATATTTTTTTTATATCTAAATTTTCTCGCAAAATCATCGCCAGTTTATCATATTCATTATTTTTATACTCTGAAAAACTGAAATTTTCACTTAATTCATCGACACCTTTTTTTCGTCTAATCGCATTCAACAAATAATTAGTAAATTCCGAATTATCAAAGATTCCATGCAAATATGTTCCAATTACATTATCCTTCACAATTCCTTTTATTTTTTCATCACCAAAAAGACATTTTATATTATCCTCTGATATTTCTTTATTTCCAGAATTTTTTTCTTCTATTGGATAACTGTAACCTTGATGAATTTCGTATCCCTTCACTTTTATTTCACCAATTCCCTCTAAAATTCCACTAGCATTTTTTATTGTATTTTCGTATTGAGTCGTAACTTTTCCTTTTTCCATAACAGTTCCAATTTCTAAAAGTCCCAATCCACTGATTTCTTTTAGATTTGACTCCATTTCGTGAGGGTCTGAAATTTTTTGTCCAAGCATTTGAAAACCACCACAAATTCCAAAAACAAAGGTTCCTGTTCTAGCTAATCTCACAATTTGTCGGCTAATATCTTTTTCAATTAAATCTTTCATATCTTCAACCGTATTTTTAGATCCAGGAATAATTATCATGTCTTCACCGCCTAATTCACTTGCTTTTTCCACATATTTTATTGAAACATCTTCATAATGAGCCAAAGCATCAATATCTGTAAAATTAGAAACTCTCTTCAATCTAATTACTGAAATTTTTATCTTCGCATCCTTTTTTTGCTTATACTTGTCAATTCCAAGGCTATCTTCCTCTTCAATTCCCAGTTTTACATACGGAATTACTCCTAAAACTGGCACGTTCGTAAGATTTTCTATCATTTCGATTCCTGGAGTCAAAAGACTTTTATCCCCTCTAAACTTGTTAATAATCACACCTTTTATACGCTTTCTTTCACTTTCTTCAAGCAACATAATCGTTCCATAAATTGCTGCAAAAACTCCTCCTCGGTCGATATCTGCAACCAAAATAACAGGTGCATCAGCCATTTCAGCCATTCCTGTATTTACAATATCATCTTCCTTCAAATTAATTTCTGCAGGACTTCCTGCTCCTTCCAATACACAAATATCAAAATTTTTTCTAATATGCTCATAAGCCTTCATAATTTCGCCTTTCAAGTTATGCTTATACGCAAAATATTCTCTTGCATCCATATTTTTAAATATTTTCCCATTCACAATAACTTGAGATTTTCTATCTGTCGTAGGTTTTAACAAAATTGGATTCATAAATGCTTCTGGCTCAATGTTAGCTGCTTCAGCCTGTACCACTTGTGCTCTACCCATTTCTTTTCCGTCTTTCGTAATAAACGAATTTAGAGCCATATTTTGTGATTTGAAAGGAGATACGCTAAATCCATCTTGATAAAAAATTCTGCATAACCCTGTATTAATTATACTTTTTCCTACATTTGATCCTGTTCCTAATATCATTATATTTCTGTGTGTTCTATCCATAAATCTTACTCCTATTTTCATTTATCTAAAAAGGTTATAATTATTTTCCTTAAAATAATTATAACCGATAAAAATACTATAAGCAAATAAGTTTTTGAATTTCTTTCTTCTTTATTTCTTTGCATCTTTTAAGGCTTCATCAAGAGGAACAAAATTAAAATCAGAATCTATTGATTTTAAATCGTCCTGTGATGAAATCACTCCTATCATATTATCTGAATATTCTCTTGGATCAAAACCAGCATAATCTGCATCTTTTTCTATTGCAAAAACACCATTTTTGTATCCTGGAACTTCTATTTTTATTGACTCATCTGAATCCCTAAAAATTGTGTATCTCTTTTTTAATTTTTCATACATTTTTTCATAAGAATCATTAGTATCAAATTTTTTCAATTCACTTCCAAAATTGCTCAAATAAAATTCTCTTGGAAGATCTACAACTTTATATTCATTGATTACTACATCGTTTGCTCCCCATTTTTCATTGACTTCTGAAACTTTTTTTAGTTCCACATCTTGGATATCACCTAATTTTTCTGCCTTTTCCTTAGTTGAAATAAATTTATCAACTGTTAATTCTGAATCTTTTCCATAAAGTTTTATATCGGATATACTTGTCATGGCAAGTTCATTTATATGTACTTTTCCATATATTTTTATGAGTCCTCCATCAGCATTCACTTCTTTTAATGTTTGATTTTTTCCATCTAGTACAAGAGTTGCATTTTCAAATACCCATATAGGTGAAGTTATAGCATCTCCAGCAATTTCAAGTGTACCTTCCAAAACTTGAGTTGGACCTTTATAATTTAGATCTCCTGTTATCGTAAGCGTCCCTGTACCAGCTTTTCTAAGTCCTGTATTATATTTACTTAACTTTTCATAATAGTTGTATTCACTAGGAAGTACAGCTTTTATATTCATATTTTCTATTACACCTTTTTCTTTTCCTTCAGTTGTTATTTTATACTTGTCATAGTTCACAAGAAAATTGTATATTTTATCATTTGAAGGAACGCTTGTCAATCCTCCACCAATATCATTTGACCATTCCCACTTATCATTGTCCTTTACATCTGCATAAAAATAGACATTTCCTTTTTTGTCAAAAATTTTATCATATCTTCCTGTATAAAATTTTTCTTCTTCAATTAATCCAGCATTGAAACTTGATGGACCTTTTAAGGCTTTTTCAATATCTACGGCTCCCCATCCAGCTATGTTACTAAGTTCATCTTTAGGTCTGTATGCTGTTGTTAAGAGAACTTGTTTTATTTGCATATAATTCATATTTGGAAATTTTTCTTGAATAAGTGACGCATAACCTCCTACTTTTGGAGTTGCATACGAACTTCCATGAGAATATTTATTTACTGCTTTTATTTCACCATTACTAATTACTGCCGCCGCTCTATTATACAATGCAAAATTTGCCATTTCTCCTTTTGAAGCTGCAAAATTACAAGTATACGAATCTTCACTATAATTACTTTCTCTTTTATCATTTTTAGCTATCCTCTTAGGAACTTCAAATTCCCATTCAAATTCCCCATCATCTCTACAAATATACTCACCTACAAATATCTTGTCACTTCTTATTAATTTTTGTGCCTCACTTCCAAAACTTGGAAATATCATTGTCTCTGTTGTAGGTACTACAATATCTCCTATTTTAGTACCACTTGTATTATGAAATTTATAATCATCTTCATCCTCTGAATTATCAAGAGCTGTAATAAAAAGATTTCGATTATCAGTATTATCAGTAAACACTCGTCTAGAACCATTTCTTCCAAGTAATACTTCATTTATCACATTCCCAAAATAAATTCCATCGCCACTTAAATAACTTCTCCCACCATAAACTCCAAATTTTGAATTTACTATTATTCCACTCCACCATCTAGGATTAGTAAATGATGACATTATATAGTATCTATCCTTATTTCTAAAAAACCAATCTTCTCCCACTGCATTTTTAAAGCTTTTTATCATTTTTGAAGTATGAGCATCATCTATTTCTTTTGTAGGTTTATTACTTGCATAAACATTTATATTTGAAAGTCCTGTTATAGCTTTCAAATCCTGTACTCCATAGCCAAGATCAGAAAATTGAATATAGCTACTTTCATCCATCTTTTCGTGTTTCTCTTTTTTATATTTTATATACTTTGCATCTTTTTCTAAACTATCTGTTTTTTCCTTTGTCATTTTTAGACTTGCACTCAAACTGTTTAAACTTAAAAATAATGTTAACAATATTAATGTTTTTTTCATTTTTTCTCCAATATATAATTTTTTTAATGAACAATTATATCATAAAAAAAGGCTCTATTCAATTAATAGAGTCCCTTTTCCGATATTTTCCCATTCTAACAAAACTTTTCGATGGATTCTTAATGTTGCTATATTACTTATTTTTTTAAAAATCAAGATAATTACTTCTACTACTTTATTTTCATTGGTATCCCTGAAACAACAAAATACACTTCATCTGCCTTTTCAGCAACCATTTGATTCATTTTGCCAGCAATTTCACGAAAATATCGTCCAAGTGGGTATGCAGGGACTATTCCCATTCCTAGCTCATTTGATACAACTACTACATTTTCAAAATTTTTTGCAGTTTTCAATAATTCTAGAACTTCTTTTTCTACGGCTTTATCGCATTGCTCCAATTGATTTTTTTTAGGATTATCCCAATCAATTTCCATATTTTCAAAAATAATATTGCTTACCATATTCGTCAAACAATCTACAAGCATATTATTATTTTCAACTGAAAAATCTTTCAAACTTTTCGAAATATTTTTATAACTTTCTACTGTAATCCACTTATTTTGTCGTCTAGCCTTGTGTAAATCAACTTTTGTCTGCATTTCCTCATCATAAACAATGGAAGTTGCAAGATATATATTTTTCTGATTACCATTATTCATAGATAACAACAAATCTTCTGCAAACTTGCTTTTCCCACTCTTTGCTCCACCCGTAACATAAATTAATGCCATTATTTCCCCCTTTCTTTACTCAAAAAAAGAATCTAAATATTTTTAATATTCGTATTTATTGCTGTAACCTCTCGGAGTTATCATTTTTCCATCTTTAATGAATGTATTTGCATTTCCAATTATTACGATTGTAAGCATATTGATTTCATGATTTAACATTTCATCTAAAGTCGTTACAACATGTTCTTCGTCTTCTCTTCCTGCATTTCTAACGATTGCAACTGGTGTTGTTTTTGGTTTATATTTTAACATAATTTCTCTTGCTTCTTCAATTTGAGTCACTCTTCCACGACTTTTTGGATTATAGATACTCACAACGAAGTCTCCTTGTGCTGCTAATTCCAATCTTTTTTTAATCAATTCCCAGTCAGTTAATAAATTACTCAAGCTAATTGTCACATAGTCGTGCATTACTGGTGCTCCAACTATTGCTGCTGCTGCATTTGTTGCTGTTACTCCTGGTATGATTTCCACTTCTACTTCTCCATCAGCAATTTCTAACATGATTCCAGCCATACCATAAACTCCTGCATCTCCACTACTTATCAACGCCACATTTTTCCCCTCTTTAGCCAATTTCAAAACGTCAATACATCTATCAACTTCTTTTGTCATTTGAGAATTTTTCATTTCTTTTCCTGGGTAATATTCTTTTATTAAATCCATATATGTTTTATAACCAATTATAATATCACTTTTTTCCATTGCTTCGTATGCTCTAAATGTCATATCTGCTTTTTTTCCTGGTCCTATACCTACTACGTAAATTTTTCCTGTTTTATTCATCGGGTTCCTCCTGAAATTTTATTTTGTTTAATCTTATTACATTTTTATTATCTTGTCAATTTTTTTCTTGAAAAGTTCAAGCTCTACTCTCAAACTTAATTTTTATTTCAAAATTTTTAACACTTCTTTTTTCTAGTGACATAATTACTAAAAATTTTCCATAATTTTACTATAAAAATAGAGTAAAACTCACAAGTTTACTCTATTTTTTAACAAATCAACTCTCTACAAACTAGAAAGTATTTCTCCATTTCTCAAATTTGCTCTCATTTTTTGAATTTTTTCGTCCATTTTATCTAATTCTTTTAAAATTTCTTTTTCTTCTGGAGAAGTTTTGATTATTTTAGCAATTCCACCATTTTTTATGATTACTCTTTTGTTTGCAATTAGAGCTAATGTTGGGTCGTGAGTTGCCATTAAGACTATTTTATCTGCAGAAACCAATAATTCTAATGCTTTTTTTCTATCAATTCCAGCGTTTTCAATTTCGTCAATTAAAACGATTGGAGAAGAACTTAAAATTGCTGTGTCGGCGATCATTAATGCTCTTGATTGTCCTCCACTTAAGGCTGTGATTGCTGTATCTAGGTTAAACTTTTCTCCTGCTAATTTATTTGCTTCTAAAATTATTTTTTCTGTTACAGCTTCCACATCTTCAACCATACGGCTTTTAGCATGTAATTCCAAAAATTCTTTAACCGACAAATCCATAACAAAATTCATATTTTGCGATAATTGAGCAACTAATTTATTATTTGATGAAAATCTCCATTTTTTGTCAGGAGATTCGTTATTTATTAAAATTTCTCTTTGGGTTGGCGTATCTTTTTGTGCCGTCCATTCGATGTCAGCTAATAATCTTGATTTTCCTGAACCTGTTGGTCCTACGATTGAAATTATTTCTGATTTATGAATATCTAATCTTCCAAATCCTTCTGGATTTCCAGTTTTATCTTGTCCAGCCAAAATTGTAAGCGTTTCAACACCTGTTTCGTCTTCCATTCCCAAAAATAATTTCATTTGCTCAACATATTCAATTAACGAAATCTCAATATTTTCCACATCAAGTGCCATGTCTTCTTTTTGCTCTTCTGTAAACATTTTCAAAAACTTACTAAAAGTTTCATCTTCATATCCTTCAATAATTATATTATTTTCAACGAAAAAATTTTCAGCAAACGGATATTTTTCTATTAATTCTTTCATCGAAAGTTTATCCACTAAATTTCTATTCATTCGCACCACCTAAATTCATTTTTCTAACATTTCCCATTTGGTATTTTTCACCTATTCTTGTTTCACCTAAGCAATACGAACAAAGTGCTGAAGGCATTGGAAATCTAAGTTTTTTCCCTTGAACTGTTTCAATTTCTTTTTCTTTTTCATACAACAATGTGCTTAATTCATAAGCTCCTTGTCCTGTCAAACCATTCACATGCATTGTTACAGCTGTCGGATTTACTGAATTAACTCTCGACGCAAATACTTCTCTTTCTGCTTGAGAAACGATGTCCCCTTTTGTGATGATGACAATATCAGCTGATTTTAACATTGGACCAATTTTTTTAGGCGTATTAATTCCTGATAAATTATCAATTACACAAACTCCTTTTATATCTTTGATGTATGGCGAACAACGATTACACAATCCCGCTGATTCTGTAATTAAAACCGATAATCCCAAACTTCTTCCCCATTGCACAACTTCCTCGATATTCGATACGAAAAAATGATCTGGACACAAAGCTCCTGAAATCCCTTTTTTCACTGGAATTCCCGCTTTTTCATACAATTTGTCGTCATCTGTATATAGACAATCAAATTTTACTACACCAACTGACATTCCTTGCTTTTTTAATGCATCGACCGTTTTCAAGATAACGCTTGTTTTTCCTGAAGATGGCGGTCCTGAAAATATAACTAAATTCATTTTTCTCTCCTTAATTTTTTCATTTTCATCATTTTAATTTTTAATAAAATTTCTATCTTATATATTTTTCCACAGCTTTATTAAATTCATCTTCTCCTTCTCTAATTATTTTCCCAATATCATGACTGTGAATATAATCCCATCCAATCCACTTAAATCCTTGTTCTGGCGTTAAATGATTATCTGTTTTTGGATTCGTTGAAGGAAATTTCCCACTTGCTGAAAATAATTCTCCAATTTTTTCTGATACAAAGAAATCCATAAACGGTTTTATTTTATCCATCTTATCTTTTTTCGTAATCATAAATATCGGACTTAGTAATGCTCCATCTTTTGGCCAAACTGCTTCCAAATCTTTTGCTCCATTTAACATTTGTGTAAAGAAATATGGAATAATGCTGACTGCTGGAGCTTCTGGCGTTCTACCTTTAGTTTTTACCATTTGAGCTGGATGTAAACTTTTCTTGTATGATCTTGCTAATTTATAAATCCCATCCATACCATAATCTTTGTAGATAGTTGCTATTAATGCATTAAATAAATCCAAATCATTCATTGGTAACGCAACTGAATTTTCCAACTCCTCACTCAAAATATCATCCCACGTTTCTGGAACTTTTCTATCTCCTAAAACCGCTTTATTTATTAAAAATACTGCTGGAACAACTCCCATAATCGCATATTTTTTTTGAGGATCTCTCAAATCAATCTTTTCATTACAAAAATCTTTATTAATTTCATCAAAATACGTTTCAAATATACCTTTTTTCATGTATTGACCCATCAATTCCTCATCAAAAAATAACTCGTATCCAGCTGACAGTAATACATCTGGCACTTTGTCTGGATCTCCAGTTTTTACTTTTTTCACAACATCATCTAATCCTAAATTTGCCGATTTCAATTCATAAGTAATTTTGTAATCATTTTTCTTGTTGCTATCTTCAACCCACTCTTTTATCCCTTCAAGCAAAGGTATTCTTATTGGACAAGGTAAAACTCCCTCAATTGTAATATCTCCAGTTCCATCTGATTTCACTTCCTCAAGCGAAATATCAATATCACTATCCTTTTGCAAAAATGTCACTAATTTTTCCTCAAATAAATCTGGATTTATTTTTTTTGCCTTCAATGCCATCTCTAGCTTAATCGTTTTTCCCATTATATTTAACATTTGTTTGTTCTTCAATTGCTCAAAACCATTAGAAATAAAGAAATCTAATGCTTCTGGATATCTATCCATAATATCAAACAGCGTATCTGTCATTTTAAAAAATTTATTTTCCATTATTTAAATTTTCCTTTCTATAAAAATAATTATTTAGTTTTTCAAATTATTATATCACAATAACAGTTCTAAAAATGTTACAATTGTTACAAATTTCAAATTTTTTCAAAAAAATATTGTGATTATCAAAATCAAAAAAATTTTGAAAAAATAAAAAAGTATGGTAAAATAAGTTCGTGGTAAAAATTCCTACCACTATCAAAAATAAAAAAAATAAAGAAAATCTACTCAAAGTTAATAAAAATGAGGGTTAGGAGTTACGGAAAATGCTAAAAAAACAGCAAAAAATGATAAAAATTAATCAAAAAAATACGATTTTAATGTCTGAAAAAATCTCTGTAGCACCTATAAATAAAGGATTTTCTTGAAAGTACGGATTAAAGAAGTGAATCCATTAAAACAAGGATTGAAACAGCCAGTCTATTAAATAGGTCCAGAGGAATCTCAGCCAGATTAAAGAAGTGAATCCATTAAAACAAGGATTGAAACATAACCACTAATGAATGGTGGTAGCCATCCATTGTGATAATTAAAGAAGTGAATCCATTAAAACAAGGATTGAAACATTGAGTCAACTATTAATTTATTAATTTGGGTGTGTAAAAATTTTTGTGAAAACCTCTAAATAATATATGGTAAAATAACTATATAATATTTGGAGGTTTTTGTTATGGCTAAAAAGAAAATTGACAACGAAATTTTTAAAACATTTATGAGGATGGTTGCTATACATCGTGGAATTGAGAAGCTCTGCAAGGACAGGAACAAGCTCATTGACAAGCATATGGCTTGAGAAAGATAATTTTACAGAACTTGAAAACTTTTAAGGAAAAAGAAAATGTAAGCCAGAGAAGAAAAGATCAAATGAAGATGCTGCTTAACCAGTATGAGAAGATAAGAAGAATCTATACAGAAAAGGACTACATAGGGTCAAGGACAGAAGCTCTAGTATCTCATGAATGCTCAAGCTCTCTTTCAAGCAGGCCAAAAGCCTTTTCAAGAAAAAAGATAAAGAGAAGAGCAATGTACCACACTTTCTTTGCAAACTACGGCAAGGATAGGGACAAGGCTCACAAACTGTATTTTAATGGGTCAAGAGCGGATATAATGGAAAAAGTAATAGAAACAAATTGTTTGGCAGATATTATTATCGAAGCAGGAAAAAGGACAAATATTCCATATTTAAGAGGAGGAGAAAGCTTGATAAGGGAAGTTCTGAAGGAAATATCACAAAGCAGAATGATTTAAAAAAGACAGCTAAAAATATTTTATTATGTTATTTTGGCTGCCCCTATATTTTTTACTCTGTCAATTTTCTTGAAAAACTTGTTATTCACAAAATTTCCAGGTATAATAAAGTAAAGAGGTGATTTTATGAAAAATGAAAAAAAGAAAGTTATCGAATGGATAAAAAAATATTTTGAAGAAAATGGAAAAAACTGTAAGGCAGTTGTAGGAATTTCAGGAGGAACAGATTCTTCAGTTGTGACAGCACTTTGTGTGGCAGCTCTGGGACGGGAAAATGTGATAGGAGTTCTTATGCCAAAAGGTGTGCAGCATGATATTGATTATTCCAAAAAACTGGTTGAGTTTTTGAAAATAAAGCATTATGAAGTGAATGTGGAAAAGCCTGTGAATGACTTAAAGAAATTAATTTCGCAGCAAATGGGAGTAAATCCAGATGAGTTTGACACCTATAAGACTAATCAGCCTGCTAGAATACGGATGGCTGTGCTTTATGGGATTTCTGCCATTATTGGCGGGAGAGTGGCTAATACTTGTAATTTGTCAGAAGATTTTGTGGGGTATTCGACAAAATTTGGAGATGCTGCGGGAGATTTTTCGCCAATTTCTGATTTTACAAAAACTGAAGTGCGAAAACTTGGAGCTGAGCTGGGACTTCCTGAAACATTTTTAAAAAAAGTACCTGAAGATGGGATGAGCGGAAAATCTGATGAGGAAAAATTGGGATTTAGCTATGAAGTTTTGGACGAATATATTAGAACGGGGAATATTTCGGATTTGAGAATAAAAGAAAAAATAGACTATTTGCACAAAATAAATTTGCACAAAATTTTGCCTATGCCATCGTATAAAAAAGGAGAAAAATAAAATGAAATTAAAGCCAATTATAACATCGCTGCTTGATACAGATCTTTACAAATTTAACATGAATCAAGTAATTTTTCACAAACATACTGATTTAGTGGGAGAATATCACTTTAAATGCCGTACTCCAAATATTTTCTTTACAAAAGAAATGGTTACGGAAATAAATGAGCAAATTGACCATTTGTGCAGTTTGCGATTTAAAAATGAAGAATTGAACTATTTGCGTTCGATAAGATTTATAAAGTCAGATTATGTTGAATTTTTGAGACTTTGGCATCCGATTAAGGATTATGTGACTACAGTGCTTGAAAATGGAGAACTTAGAGTCATTGTTTCAGGACCGCTTTTCAGTGCAATGCAGTTTGAAATTTACTTGCTTGAAATTATTAACGAAGTATATTTTAGAATGAAGTTTAATTATGATGAATTGCTTATTTCTGCAAAAGAAAAATTAGAAAAAAAGATTTCGGATTTTAAAAATAAAAAATATAACTTTAAATTTGCCGAATTTGGCTGTAGAAGACGGCTTTCAAAGGAATGGCAAGAAGAAGTAGTGAAAAAATTATCCGGCAAAACTCAAAATATCCGCTATCTTACACAAATCATTACGCATTAAAAGACTGGTATGACGAATACAAGGGAGATAACGGGACAGCACTTACCGACACAATAACGACAGACTTATTTTTAAGAGATTTTGACAGAAGCATGGTAAATAACTACACAGGAGTGCGGCATGATTCAGGTGATCCATATATCTGGGCTGAAAAAATATTGAATCACTATCAAAAATATGGAATAGATACAAAGACAAAGACACTTTTGTTCAGCGATTCACTAAATTTTGATGAAGCAGAAAAAATTTATCAGACATTTAAAGATAAAGTAAAAATTTCTTTTGGAATCGGAACATTTGTAACTAATGATACGAAAGAAAAGCCACTGAATATTGTAATAAAACTTCAGTATGTAAATGGCAGACCAGTTGCTAAATTGAGTGATGTGGAAGGAAAAGTCATGTGTGATGATGAAAAATATTTAAAATATTTGAAGGCATCAGTAAAATTTAGGCTGGAGCGGGAAAAAGAATATTGAAATTTTATATTTAATTTATAAAAAAATGGAGAAATTTTAATGAAAAAATATAAGACAGGCTTGGTTCTGGGAAGATTCCAGACATTTCACAAAGGACACGAATACATTATAAATAAAGCTCTTGAGATATGTGATAAAGTTTTGGTATTTATAGGTTCTAGCGATAAATATGGAACAATCGAAAATCCTTTTTCCTATGAATTAAGGGAAAAATTGATAAAAAAAATTTATGGAAATGAAATCGTGAAAAATAAATTGGTAATTTCCCCACTTGCTGACTTGGGAACTGGAAATGTTACAAAATGGGGGGATTATTTGTTTTGTGAAGCGGGAAAAATTTTTGGAAAAGTTGACTGTATCGTATATGGTGAGGAATCTAAATGTAAGAGCTGGTTTAGTGAAAGAATAAAAAAATCTGTAAATTTTATTGTAATTTCTAGAGAGGACATAAAAATAAATGCTTCAACTCTGAGAGAATATATGAGAAAAAATGATTTTGAAAAATGGAAGGAATTTGTTAATAAAAAAAATTGGGGAGAATTTGAAGAAATGAGGAAAATTTTGATTGAAATATAAAAAAATTATTCATAAAATTAATGAAAGTTTTTTTCCTTGCTAAATAGTATTAAATGAAATATGAGATTATTTTTTTGTATCAATTTTTATCTTTGTAATAAAAAAACTGGCTCATCCTTTTGAAACGAGCTAGTTTTTTTATTTGACAGCTTAATATCTTTCATTTATAATTTATAGTGAAAGATTCTGTTTTTTTATAAAATAATAGTTACTTTGTCACATCTTTAGTTTTATATAAAATTATTTTACAGAAGCTTCATAAATTTCTTTAATAGCTTTTGCCAAATCTTTATCAAATTCATCATCACTTTGTTGTGCCGACAATCCTTCAGTTAATGCTCTTGAGAAACTTGCAATAACTCCTTTATTTTTAGCAAGAATCTCGTTTGCTTTTTCTCTTGGGTAACCTCCTGATAATGCAACAACTCTAACAACTCTTGGATGTTCTGTCAAATCTTCGTAAAAGTTTTCAACTGTAGGCAAAGTTACTTTTAACATTACATTTGAAGTTTCAGGTAATTTATCAAGATGTTTTTTGATTTCATTTTTCAAAATTGTTTCACATTCTGCCTTATCAACATTATGAATATCTACTTCTGGCTCAATAATTGGAACAAGTCCGGCTGCAATAATTTTATCTGCAACTTCAAATTGCTGATCTATAACTTTTGCAATTCCTGTTTGTGATGCCTTTTTTATAACAGAACGCATTTTTGTTCCAAAAATATGTCTTTCATTAGCTCGGCTCAAAAGTTCATCTAATCCTGGAATTGGCTTCATTAATTGAACTCCGTCTTCCAATTCTTCAAGTCCTTTATCAACTTTTAAGAAAGGCAACACTCCTTTTTCCTCCCATAAAAAGTCAGCTGTATATTTATCGTCAATTTTTCTATCCATAGTTTGCTCAAATAAAATAGCACCTACAATTTCTTTATCACTAAAAGCAGGACTTTTTATGATTCTTGTTCTCATTTTATGAATTAAGTCAAACATTTCTGTATCATTAGAATACTCGCTTTCGTCAATTCCATACAATTTCAGTGCTTTTGGAGTACTTCCACCACTTTGATCCAATGCGGCAATAAATCCTTTACCATTTCTCATTCTTTCTAATCTTTCTTTCATCGTAAATTCCTCCCAAATTAAAATAATTTGATTTACAAAACTTTTATCTTTATCTTTATAATATCACTTTTAAAAAAAAGTCAAGAATAAATATCAATTTGACAGAGTAAAAAATATAGGGGCAAATAAATTTAATAAAATTTTTAATTAACAAAAAAGAGGAAACCAGTTACAATATAATCACCCAATCCTATTGAAAGGTGGTT
>QWCT01002006.1_pt1 | contig 17233 bp, 12 predicted proteins | sample 1972681 | NCBI WGS metagenome assembly QWCT01 (sample SAMN09866701, study PRJNA288562) | Human oral metagenome isolate pre3_saliva, whole genome shotgun sequencing... | isolation source: mouth | host: Homo sapiens | place: USA: California | reverse complement strand
ACAGATGAGGAACCGACTCATGGCTACCCCCACTCCCGACGACATCGCCAGCGATGTGCGCGAGCGCTCCAACACGGCGCTTAAGCGCGGCCTGGCGTCGCGTCACATGCAGATGATCGCTATCGGCGGAGCGATCGGCACGGGCCTGTTCCTGGCCTCCGGTGCGACGGTCGCGAACGCCGGTCCGGGCGGTGCCCTTCTCGCTTACGCTGCGATTGGTCTGATGGTGCTGCTCCTCATGCAGTCCCTGGGTGAGATGAGCGCGCACCAACCGGTCGCGGGCTCCTTCCAGACCTTCGCCACGAAGTTCATCTCCCCGTCCTTCGGTTTCGCGATGGGGTGGAACTACTGGTTCAACTGGGCTGTGACGGTGGCCGCGGACCTCGTGGCATCGGGCCTGGTCATGGCCTATTGGTTCCCCTCTGTGCCCTCGTGGATGTGGGCGGTGGGCTTCCTCGTCATCGTCGTCGGGCTCAACGCGCTCTCGGCGAGAGTCTACGGCGAGGCCGAATTCTGGCTGGCCGCAATCAAGGTAGTCATCGTCATCATCTTTGTCCTGTCGGGCGTCTTTATGATCGCCGGCGTGATGGGCGACAACTCTCCGGGCCTGTCGAATTGGACGATCGGGGACGCGCCCTTCCATAACGGTTTCGTGGGTGTCATTGCGGTCTTTATGATCGCGGGCTTTTCCTTCCAGGGCACGGAGCTGGTGGGCGTGGCCGCGGGCGAGTCTGAGAATCCGCGCAGGGACGTGCCGCGCTCGATTCGCACGGTGTTCTGGCGCATCATGTTCTTCTACATCGGCGCGATCGCCGTGATCGGTACGCTGCTGCCGTACACGGACCCGAGCCTGCTGAGAGCAGCTGATGATTCGGCGAACAACATCGCACAGTCGCCCTTCACGCTCGTGTTTGCGCGCATGGGTATCGGCGCGGCAGCCGCCGTCATGAACGCCGTCATCCTCACGTCGATCCTGTCCGCTGGTAACTCGGGCCTGTACGCGGCCTCGCGCATGTTGCACTCGATGGCCCTCAAGCGCCAGGCACCCGCGATCTTCGCGCGCGTGACCAAGGGCGGCGTGCCCGCCTATGCGATGGCGGTGACGACGGTGATGGCGGCGTTGGGCTTCCTCACGCAGCTGGTCTTCAACGACGCGTACATCTGGCTGGTGAACATCGTCGGTATTTCCGGCATCATCATGTGGCTGGGCATCGCGGTCAGTCATCTTCGATTCCGCCGCGCGTACCTGCTGCAGGGGTATCGCCTCGAGGATTTGCCGTATCGATCGCCGTTCTTCCCGGCCGGTCCCATCATCGCTTTCGTCATGTGCCTGGTCGTCATGGCCGGCCAGAACTATGAAGCAGTGCTTCACGGCCAGGTCTGGGAGGTTGCCTCCTCCTATATTGGCCTGCCGCTGTTCGGCGTGGTCTGGTTGGGCTACCACGTGGCCCGCAAGGATCGGGTGGTGTCGCTGGCTGAGATGGACGTGGCCCCCGTGGAGATCGAGCCTGTCGCTCGATAACGGGGACGAGGCCGGGGCAGGGTGCGCAGCGTGGGCTCGGTGCGCGGCTTGTCACCCCTGGGCGCTCCCCGGCGTGGCGGTGCGTGAGCGGCGTGGCACTTCATAGGATGGGGCCATGATCAACACGCGACGCATTCTTGCCGTGACCTCCCTGTCCGCCCTCGCCCTGGGCGTTGCCGCCTGCTCCCCGCAGGGCACGCAGTCCCAGTCGGGGTCGGCGGCCTCGTCCGCTTCCCCGAGCGCTTCCGCCTCTCAGGGCGACATGCCCGCCCAGAGCGGCGCTGGCCCCCAGAGCGGTGTGCCCGACGAGGGTAACCAGGCCCCAGAGGTCAACGTCGCCGACAACGATCAGCGTTGCGACCTGACGAACCTGCAGCCTTCCATCGACTCTCAGCAGGAGGCGGGTGGCACCACCTACGTGGACATCGGCTTCACGAACGAGGGACCCGCGTGCTGGATTGACGGCTTCCCGCAGATTATTTTCTCCGGTGGCGGCGCGGTTCTTTCGACGGCCGTGCGCGACGGCGAGGCCCCTGGCAATGTGTACACGATTGCTCAGGGCGGTCGCGTGGGCGTGACCCTGACGGCAGAGTCGACGGATGGAGTCGACGGATGTAACCCCGCCGATTCGGAGCTGGTCGACATCATGCCCGAAGCCGGCACCGGAGCGACGAGCCTGCAGCTGACCCTGCGCGTGTGCCAGGAGATGCCCTCGGTGTCGGTGAGCCCCTTTGAGCCGCGTTCCTGAGGACAAGGGCGCCACTTCTACGATGTAGGCGGGCGGCGGGACGGATGAGTCTGGCCGCCTGCCCGCATCAATGAGCGTTTTTGTTCACCCTACGAGCTCGCGGTCATTTCTGGTGACGGAATATGATATTTGGGCGTGTGCTGCTACGCTGAACCGGATGGAAGAAGTCGCGCATCCGCAGCGTCACACCGAGGCGATCGCGTTGGTGCGCGTGGCCCCTTCTTCGCCGGTGCGTGCGACCAGATCGCGCGTATCCGAGACATCTGAGATCTTTAAGGAGACACTCCCATGGGTATGCGTTCCACGACGCAGGCATTCCAGTTCAACGTGCCGTTCGAGCAGCTGTTCCAGCTCGCTACCCCGGCCGCGCAGTCCGTTCCGAAGGCGACCGTGACGCTCGCCGACCCCAACCGCCAGGTTGTCACCTTCGACACCCCGTTCGGCATGATGTCCTGGGGCGAGAAGATCGTTGTGGGCTTCATCCCCTCTGAGGCCGGCACCGTCGTTGAGGTCACCTGCACGACCAAGGGGCTGCCCAACCTCATGCAGGACAGTCGTAACCGCACGCTGATCGCGCAGTTCGTGACCGCTCTGTCCAACCTCGCGCAGACGCCCGCCGTGGAGGTCGCTCGCTCCTGAGGGCGCGTACTCGCACGACTCGGCCCCGGCCTCGTTCATGAATCGACGAGGTCGGGGCCGAACCACGCCCGCAGGATCGGAGACACATGAACAAGTTTGCACCGCCCACACGCGACGACGACGTCGCTACCGGGACCGTACCCGTCACCCAGTCTGGCACCGCGCAGCCGGTGCCCGGGCCGAATTCCGCGTGGAACCAAGGGGCACGCACACCGGCTCCTGCGGGGTACCCCGGCGCTCAGATGATGAGGTCGAGCTACGGTGCCTTCAACGAGGTCACAGACAACGATGGGAGATCGCGTGGGCGATGGCTCATCTGGGGTATCGGGCTGACATGCGCTGCGTTTGATATGTCGGTGGGCATCAAGGGTGACGGGTGGCTCTACATGGCGGCTGTGATCATCGGTGCCGTTGTCTGCCTGTTGCTGGGAGTGACAGAGGCAAGCTGGTCGCGCTGCCTTGTCAGCGTCGTATCGACATCCGACGGGACGATCGTCGTGCGTCCCAGCGGCACCAGGATGTTCCTGCGCGTCTTTGGAGCCCTCCTTGCCACCGTGGCGGGAGTGTGTTTCTTCTACTCGCAACTGTTCAGTGTGGATACCGAAATCAGGGATTACGCTCGAGGTGGCATGCTGACGGCCGTAGTTGTCGTGCTCTACTTGCTCAGCAAGATCGCTGGGCCGCAGAGCCACGAGTGCATCGTCGTCAGCCAGCAGCGCGTGGACCTGTGGGGCAAGGGCGGCATCCACTACTCGATCCCGTGGCGTGACCGGCCCACTGTGATCGGGCAGCGCTATAACCGCAAGAGCCTGCTGATCAGTGCGGGGCAGGACGTCGAATGCCTCGTCGTGTTCACAAGCCTGCGGATCCGGCCATCGCGCGTGCGGAGCCTGCTCACCTACTACCAGACGACGCAGGGTGCGCTCGACCGCCTTTCCGCCCCCGAGGCGCGCGACGAAGCGATGATGGCGCTCGGCTGGCGCAAGCGTTGAACCCGTCGTGCTTGCCTGAGTGCGCGACTCGGCCCCAGCCTCGTTCATGAATCGACGAGGCGGGGGCCGAGTCTTGTGCGCAGCGCGCGGGCACTGCGTCCTCCCCGGCTGTGCCCGCGCCGGGGAGGAGAGGAAGGGCAGTTACTGCCCGGAGGTGTCCGTGAGCGTCCAGCGCTGCGACTTGGAGGAGTCGGAGCACTGCGAGATGACCGCCTGCGTGGCGTCACGCGTCGTGTCGCCCGGGATCGTCAGGCACAGGCCGGACGCGCGGTTCACCAGCTGACCAGAGCCGTTGATATCCCACATCTGGGATTCCAGAGCCGGGTAGCAGGTCCACATGTGCGCGACCGTGCCCTCGTCGGTGTAGCCGCCCACGACGTCGACGCAGCGGTCGCCGATGCGGATGTGCCCATCACCCTCGTACATGACAGTCTGCGCGGCGCTGTTTCCGGAGCAGTTGCTGTTCCACACGGGGGTGCCGTCGGTGCCTGCCGGATCCTGGGAGGTCAGGCACTGGCCGAGGCCGTTGCGCAGCCGGCCGACCATCGTCGCAGGTACCAGGGCTGCGTCATCCGCGTCGCTTGCAGCTGCATTGTCGGACGTGTCCACTGCTTGGGGTGCGGGGGCCGTGCGGTCCGCGTCGGTGGTGGGGGAGAAGACGACCATGTCCCACGAGGACAGGCGACCCACGTTGAACGTGAGGGTCGTGCGGCCCTGCTCATCCGTGCCCGTCGTGAAGTCGAGGGGCGTCGGGCGGCCACCGTCGTCGTCAGGGCTGACCGCGAAGATCGAAGCGGGGACCGCCTCGCCCTCCTCCAGGTGGTAGGTGACGGACGTGTTGTCGAAGGGCAGGGTCTTCTTCGCGGCGTTACGCCAGTACTCGTCGTTGCCCTCGTTGTCGTTGGTGCGCAGGTTGATCAGGTGCAGGGCCGTGCCAGCGTTGGACGTCATGGTGTTCGCCCAGATCGTGTTTGAGGCTCCGTCCGTCGAGGTCGGCAGGCCCACGCCGTTCGTCGAGACCTCGACCTGGCGCTCCTTGCGCGTCAGGTTATCGCCGAAGAGCAGGTTCTCGTAGGCGGTGGAGATGTTGTAGTAGTTCTTCATCCACGTCTGCAGTTCTGGGGACATGGAACGACCGGAGTTCACGAAGAACTCGTTGTCGAGCATGCGACCGTAGTCGCCGAGCTCCAGGTGGTGCGCGCCGTTCGCCGCGAATGCCGCGTCCGCGAGCTTGACGGAGTCCGTGTTGAACTCACGGAAGGTGATGCAGTCGATGTTGACGGGCGAGTAATTCTTGTCGGTGGGCACCCAGTAGGAGATCGTGTGGACGCCGGGCGTGAGCTCGACGGTCTCCGTCATGTCCTTCCACGTGTAGTAGCTGCCCGTCTGATCGAAGTGAACGTACTTGATGAGCTTTTGCTGCCCGGTCTTACCCATGTCGAGGATCATCTGGTGGTAGGCGGGATCGGCGTCCTGCCTGGCGTAGCGCGTCGTAAACGTAAACGTGCCACCCTGGCTGGCGTCGATGGTGAAGGTGACGGCGGAGCCGCCCGCGGAGAAGTTACCCGCGTAGGCGCCGCCCGACGCGGAGTCGTCGCCGGAGAGGATCTGGGTGCCGCCGCTGACGCTTGCCTGGTCAGACTCGGCCTCGATACGCGTCCCCTCGTCCGCAGTCACGCCGGGATGGATCTTCTTCTTGGGATCCTTCGGGTCGGCAACCCACGACGCCGGGTCGTAGTTGTTCGCGTAGGCGGCCACGATCTGCGGCTTGTTGCCCGCCGTGTTGCGAGCGCTCTGCAGGTAGGAAGCGACCTGCGCGTTCGTCTCGTTATGGTCCCACAGTTCGGTGTAGATGTACGAGGCCGAGGACGGGCCGATCTTGTCGGTGCCCGCGCCGTCGGGCAGGTTGATGCCGGTGACGGTGCCGGTCTTGGATGCTGTTTCGTTGACGAGAGCCGTCAGGCCGTCGGTCAGGTCCACGGAGTTGCCAGAATTGTCCTTCTTGACGGTCTGTCCGAGCGTGTCGATATGCGTGCCGTCGAACCCGAAGGCGTCCTTCTGGGTCGCGTACTGATCTGTGATGTAGTCGCGCCAGCCCTGGGCGTTGACGTTCATCATGGTCATGTGGTTCTCGGGCTTGGGTGTCCCCTCAGGGGTGTTGACCCACCATTGGGAGCCGAGGCCTCGGCGCCAGTAGGATCCGTCGTCGTTGCGCAGAATCCACTCGTCGGGGATGCGCGAGGAGTCGTAGCCGTCGTTAGCCGCGTACGCCATCGAGTAGGCGAGTGAGCCCATGTTGGCGATCTTCGCGTCTTTAATGTAATCGGTGATCGTTTTCTTCGATGCGTAGTTGTCCCGGTACCACAGCGGCCACTTGTCCTCGAGGTTGCCTGTGGCGACGGGCTGCTCGTGGCGGTACTGCCAGTCGTAGTACTGCAGCGCGTTGATGTGGTAGTCCCGGCTGAGCTTGTCGATGTAGTCCTGCGGCTTCTGGAAGAGGAACCCCTCGTAGGTGGTGTGCCCGTCCGTGCCTTCGGGGGCGGTGGGCTTGAAGTGGGAGAGGAAACCCATGCGCGGGAAGCGCGTCCAGCTGGTGGAGGCGTCGATGGCGGTCTCCGCGTGCGTGCCGTCCCCGCCGGTCGCGGTGACGAGGTAGCCCTGGGTGTTCTCGTTCGGAGTCGTGTAGGCCCAGGTGGCCTTGCCGTTGGTCACGGTGGCGTCGCCCGAGGCCACCTCGACGCCGAGGTGGCTGACGGAGAAGTGGACGGTTCCCCCGGTCGAGGTCTCGGCCGTGATCGTCGCCTGTGTGCCCGGTTCGTGTGTGGACTTGTCCGTGTAGGCGCGGGTGACGTGCGCCGTGCCCGTGGCGGTGGCCGGCGTGCTGCTCGGCAGGGGCAGGGCGGTGGCGACGATCGCGGTACCCAGCACGATGGCGGCGGGGATGGTCAGGGGATGTCGTGTCTCCATGACGTGTGTGTCCTCGAAGTCGTTGACGGGACTGCCCGGTGGGGGAGTCATGTGCGTGAAACTGCGCCCATTCAACGGTAAAGCGATTTTTCGGTAAATTAACCGACAATATGGTCGCGCTGAGCGAAAATGTCCCGTAGTGCGGACAAGTAAAATCGTGGATTGGTTGAATTTGCAGGTATTTGCCAGGTGTTGTGCGCTCGTGAGCTGCTGCTTTGGTCGCTTGTCTGCGCGAGAGCCTGTCGTTATTTTCTGAAAGTGTCTAACGGGAGGGCCTTGGGGGAGTATTCTGAAAAGTTCGGTTGTGTGAGTCTGTTTTGTGTGCCCCGTGCTCAATGACGAGGCCGGGGCCGGGATGCGGAGATAGGCACTTTTCGGAGTGCGAGGGGCCACAGATGTGGGGTCGTGCCGTAAGCTAATTTATGCGGTCCGAACCTCGGGTTGATAGTGGGCTTGCAGAGATGAAAAAGACCAAGTCGGGGCGCAGTTCATGCGCCCTGCGCCGGAAATGAGGACACCGTGGCGGCAGTGATCGAGCGAGCCGAGCTGCATAAGACAATCTGGCGCATCGCCAACGATCTGCGCGGCAGCGTGGACGGGTGGGACTTCAAGAGCTACGTCCTGGGCTTTCTGTTCTACCGCTTCATCTCGGAGAACCTGACGGACTACGTGAACACCTCCGAGCGCACGGCGATCCTCGCTGAAGGTGGAACCCCTGAAGAGGCCGCAGCCTTCGATTATGCGACCCTCAGCAACGAGGATGCGGAAGCGGCGCGTGAAGGCATCGTCAAGGAGAAGGGCTTCTTTATTCGGCCCTCTGACCTGTTCGGAAATGTGCGCGCTCAGGCTGCCGGTGATGAGAATCTGAACGAGACCCTCTCCTACGCCTTCCGCTTCATCGAAAACTCGGCGCGGGGCAGTGGCTCCGAGTCGGATCTGCGTGGCCTCTTCGACGACGTGGATGTGAACTCCACGAAGCTCGGGAATACGGTCGCTCAGCGCAACGCGAAGCTCGTGAAGATCATGGATGCTGTTGGCGATCTGCCCCTGGAGCATGGTGCTGCGCAGATCGATGCCTTCGGTGATGCCTACGAGTACCTGATGACCATGTATGCCTCGAGCGCGGGTAAGTCGGGCGGCGAGTTCTACACGCCTCAGGAGGTCGCCGAGGTCCTCGCGACCCTCGCCCTGGACGGGCGCTCTGACGTTACGCGCGTCTACGACCCGTGCGCGGGATCGGGGTCGCTGCTCCTGAAGTTTGCGAAGCTTCTTGGGCCGTCGAGTAGTCGTCAGTATTTCGGCCAGGAGATCAATCTGACGACGTACAACCTGTGCCGCATCAACATGTTCCTGCACGACGTCAACTTCTCGAACTTTGACATCGCTCTGGGGGACACCCTGACGGAACCTGCCCACTGGGACGATCAGCCTTTCGACGCGATCGTCTCGAACCCTCCCTATTCGACGAAGTGGGTGGGCAAGGACGACATCTCTCTCATCAACGACCCGCGCTTCGCGCCGGCGGGCGTGCTGGCCCCCAAGTCCAAGGCCGACCTGGCTTTTACCATGCACATGCTGCGCTGGCTGGCCGAGGATGGGACGGCCGCGATCGTCGAGTTCCCGGGCGTCCTGTACCGCGGCGGCGCCGAGGGGAAGATCCGCCGATACCTCGTCGAAAACAACTTCGTGCACGCGGTCATCCAGCTGCCGCCGGACCTGTTTTTCGGGACGACGATCGCGACCTGCATCATCGTGCTCAAGAAGGCGCGCCCCGACCACAGCGTTCTTTTCGTGGACGCATCCGCCGAGTGCGTGCGTGAGGGGAACAAGAATCGCCTGACAGTGGAGAACCAGCAGCGGATCCTCTCCCTGGTGTCGCAGCGCCAGGCGGTGGACCACGTGGCCGCCCTGGTGTCGATCGATGACATTAAGGCCAACGACTGGAACCTGTCAGTGTCCTCCTACGTCGAGCCCGAGGATACGCGCGAGCAGGTGGATATCGTCGAGCTGAATAGTCGGATCGCCGGCATCGTGGAGCGTCAGCGCGAGCTGCGCGCCTCCATTGACGCGATCGTCGCGGAACTGGAGGCCGACCGATGAGCCGCCTCGCAGAGCTGATCGAGGAGCTGTGCCCGGACGGGGTGGAATATCGGCCCCTTGGTGATGTTGCTGAACTTAAACGTGGGCAGGCAGTGACGCGCAAGGAGATCGTGGAAGGACAGATTCCCGTTATCGCGGGTGGTCGCGAGCCTGCGTACTATATCGATCGTCCGAACCGGCAGGGTGAGACAATCGTTATTGCGGGTTCGGGTGCCTATGCCGGGTTCGTGTCGTTTTGGAATGAACCTATTTTCGTTTCCGACGCATTTTCTATCGTGGTGGACCGTGGCACCCTGCAACCGCGATTCGTCTATCACTGGTTGAATGGTATGCAGGAGGCGATTCATGCACTGAAGAGCGGTGGCGGCGTTCCGCATGTCTATCCAAAGGATGTGGCGAAACTAAGGTGTCCGATTCCTCCGCTGGAAGTGCTTGGATCAGTTCACGACGCTGGAAGCGGAGCTGGAAGCGGAGCTGGAAGCCAGGCGGGCCCAGTATGAGCACTACCGCAACCACTTGCTCTCCTATGAATCCCTGGCTGCCCGCGGCCCGGTCGAAATGGTGAACCTTGGGGATGTTGCACTAAGGGTAGTGACAGGTGTTACGCCTCAGGCTTCAAATGCCCGTTACTATGAGGGTGGGTCTAATCCATGGATACGTACGCAAGATGTCAACTTCAATCGGATTAGCGTGGCAAGTGAATTTGTGACAGATGCTGCTATCGATGAACTTCCGTTGAAGTGGGTTAAAGCAAACTGTGTCATAGTAGCAATTTCGGGTGCATCTGCTGGTCGCTCCGCACTTCTTGGTATTGATGCTGTGACGAATCAGCATTGTTGCAATCTAGAAATTGACCCTAAGCGTGCTGATTATCGCTATGTCTACTATTCTATTGCGGCTCGATACAATGAGCTGCGAAGTCTTGGGCGGGGCGCGCGAGGTGATCTCAATGTGTCGATTATCAAGTCATTTGAAATTCCGTTGCCTTCGGTTGACCAGCAAAGTGCAGTCGCTGACCTCCTTGACCACTTCGACGCCCTCGTCAACGACATTTCGTCAGGTCTGCCCGCCGAGATAGCGGCCCGCCACGCTCAGTACGAGCACTACAGGGATCGTCTGCTGTCCTTCCCCGAGAAAGTTGTCTCCGTAAGTGATGCGTCATAGAAACGTGTTCCCCTCGCGCGTGCGCGAGGGGAACACGAGGGCGTGACGTCAGTCTGCCGTCCATGAGTGGACTATTACGAGGCTCTGGTTCGCCAGGTTTCGCGGTCGTCGTCTGCAGGTGAACTGCTTCGTACCCGTTTCAGCCCTTGCCCTGCAATTATTCTAGGGTCCATAGCAGCGCCAGAGCAAAGGGGCGTCATTAGGCAATCAATCGAGGACGGGATGCCCCTGGTAGTAGCTGCGCATTGCTTCCTGGGTGATAACTGCATCCGAGGGAGCGGATGATGCCAGGCCCTCGCGTGCGTGCAGCCAGGGGGATTCCAGGTGCGTTCGCTCACTCAACTCAGCGCCTGTCATGCCTCCCAGTGCCGAACACACGCGATCGATGAGACCGCGTTCAGCATCAGTGAGAGCAGATGAGTCACCGGACGATAGTTCGCCTGGACGAATCAGAAACTTGCCGCGATGCAGCGCGTAGAGTTCGGGAGCGACGGGTCCACCGCGCCACGCTTGGAAAGCTTCAGGGAAAAGTGGGGATCCGTACTGAGCGAGGTGTTGAGCCTGGGAATAGAAGGCAAGCTTCTGGAGCTTCATTGTCGTTACCGTACCGGTGCGCTCCAGGATGTAGGTCGCAACGTCGATGATTGTCTGTGCCGTGTTGGTCTCCTCCTCTGCGTAGTTGCCCCACGATTATACTCGGCGTTCATGGCTTCATCAGGCAGGTTGAACAGGCTGCAGGTTTGTCGCTTAGCTGACGCCGCGGGGAGAGCCTGGACGCAGATGACGGTGGGTGACGTTAGCATCGGATCAACGTCACCAGACGGGAGGGAAGCCTCCCGCGTGCCAGCCCCGGCCTCGTGAATGAGACCCGTAGAGAAAGGAACGCGAGTGTCCACCGACGCACCTCGCCCCCGCATCGAACCCGTCGTCGTCTCCGACGAATTTACGGTCGTCGGCCTCTACCACCCGACCCGCGAGCAAGAGCAGGATTACCAGAGCGAAGCCGCCCTCGAGGACGACCTCATCAAACAGCTGTGCGCCCAGGCCTACGAATATGTGGATATCCACGACCGCGACGGACTGGAAGCGAACCTGCGCGTCCAGCTCGAGGCCCTCAACAACTACCGTTTTAGCGACCGGGAATGGAAGGACTTCTACCAGCATTCGATCGTCGACGTCCGCTCCTCCGACGGGAACCCCGTCGTCGCCAAAGCCCGCCGCATCCAGGAGGACCACGTGCAGGTCCTCACCCGCGACGACGGCACCACCAAGAACATCAGCCTCATCGATAAGACCAACATTCACCGCAACAAGGTGCAGGTGATCCGCCAGTACGCCATCGACACGGGCGCGCGCTCCAACCGCTACGACGTCACCATCCTCGTCAACGGCCTGCCCTTCGTCCACATCGAACTCAAGCGACGTGGCGAAGAACTGCGCCAAGCCTTCAACCAGATCGACCGCTACCAGCGCGACTCCTTCCACGCCGGCGCCGGTGACGGACTCTTCGGCTACGTGCAGATCTTCGTCATCTCCAACGGAGCCCACACCAAGTACTACTCCAACACCGTACGCCTCCAGCACATCACCGAAAACCAGGGCAAGCGACGGCAGGTGGCCGCCGCGAACGCGCGATCCTACGAATTCACCATGTGGTGGACCGACGCCGCGAACAATCAGATTCCGGACCTCACCGACTTCGCCGCCACATTCCTGGCCAAGCGCACGATCCTCGCCATCCTTACGCGCTACTGCGTGCTCAACACCCGCGATGAACTCCTCGTGATGCGCCCCTACCAGATCGCCGCGACCGAAGCGATCCTCCAGCGCATCAAGACCTCCAGCATGAACAACCAGACGGGCACCGTCGCCGCCGGCGGATACATCTGGCACACCACCGGCTCCGGAAAGACCCTCACGTCCTTCAAGACCGCGAAGCTCGCCGCCGGCATGGAGGGGGTCGACAAGGTTCTCTTCGTCGTCGACCGCAAGGACCTCGACCACCAGACCATCCGCGAATATAACGCCTTCGCCGAGGGAACCGTCTCCGCCAACCAGTCCACACGCCAGCTTGCCAACCAGATCAACGACCCGTCCACCCCGATCATCGTCACCACCATCCAAAAGCTCGCGACCTTCGTCAAGAGCCACCGCGGGCACGCCATCTACTCCGGGCACGTCGTCCTCGTCTTCGACGAATGCCACCGCAGCCAGTTCGGCGACATGCACACCGACATCACGCGAGCCTTCCGCAACTACCACCTCTTCGGCTTCACCGGAACGCCCATCTTCGCGGAAAATGCCTCCAGCTCCGGCAAAGCAAACCTACGGACGACCGAGCAGGCCTTCGGCGACCAGCTGCACTCTTACACGATCGTCGACGCCATCCGGGACAAGACCGTCCTGCCGTTCCGTGTCGACTACCTCAACTCGTTCCGCGTGCGAGACGGCATCGACAACCACGACGTCGAAGGCATCGATACCGACAGCGCCTACATGAACCCGCAGCGCATCTCGGCCGTGGTCTCCTACATCCTCGAACACTTCGACCAAAAGACGAAGCGGCACGCCTCCTTCCAGTACAAGGAACGGCGCGTCAACGGCTTCAACTCCCTGTTCGCCACCTCCTCCATCAAGGCCGCCCGTGCCTACTACCAGGAGTTCAAGCGCCAACAGGCAGACCTGCCGGAGGCACGCAGGCTCAGCGTCGGAATCATCTACTCATACGCGCCAAATGCCGAGGCGCCGGGCACCGGTCTACTCTCCGAAGAATCCATGGACCCATCGGCCCTCTCGCAGGACGATCGCGCCTTCCTCGATGAGGCGATCGCCGACTACAACAAGCAGTTCGGGGCCAGCTTCGGCACCGATGCCTCGGGATTCGAGGGATACTACACGAGCCTGTCAACAGCTCTCGCTGAACGACGCATCGACCTGGTGATCGTCGTCGACATGTTCCTCACCGGCTTCGACTCCAAGTCCCTCAACACCCTGTGGGTCGACAAGAACCTGCGTGCCCACGGCCTCATCCAGGCCTTCTCGCGCACGAACCGAATCCTCAACTCCGTCAAGACTTTCGGAAACATCGTCTGCTTCCGTAACCTCGAAGAGGCCACGAACGACGCGATCGCTCTCTTCGGCAACAAGGAAGCGCGCGGCCAGGTCCTCCTGCGCCCCTACGGCGAGTACCTGTCCACCTACCTGGAGATCGTCGAGCAGCTTCGCTTCGACTTCCCGCTGCCCATCGGATCGATCGCCTCCGAAAAGGAACAGAAGCGCTTCATCGACCTCATGGGGCAGATCCTGCGCCTGCGCAACATCCTCACGTCCTTCGACGACTTCGAGGGTGACGACACGATCGTCCCGCGTGAGCTCGAGGACTACCGGAGCGTTTACCTGGACCTCTATCACGAGGCGCGCGAGCGCTCGAGGGTGGAAAAGGAACCGATCGCGGACGACCTCGTCTTCGAAATGGAGCTCGTCAAGCAGGTCGACATCAACGTCGACTACATCCTCATGCTCGTCGAGCATCATCGGGGCGAGCGCGGCGACGGCGACGACCGCGAAATCCCCGTCGAAATCACGCGTGCCCTCGCTGCGTCACCCGCCCTGCGCGGCAAGCGTGACCTCATCGAAGAGTTCTACCGCCGGGTGTCCCTCAACGGGGACGTTCCTACAGAGTTCGAGTCCTTCATCGCCGCCAAGCGAGACAGCGAGCTCAACGCAATCATCGACGCCGAACGCCTTGGCGAGGGCGCGCGCGACTTCGCGTACGACTCCCTGCGCGAGGGCTACGTCCCCGACGAAGGCACCGGCCTGTCCTCGATCCTTCCCCCGGCCCGCCGCTTCGGTGGTGGTGGCAGCCGCGAAGCCATCCGCACGCGTGTCCTGAACGCCCTGCGGACCTGGGTCGAACGATTCTCCGGACTCGGAGGACTGTGACGAACCGGCCCCGGCCTCGTAATGTCGAGGTCGGGGCCAGTTTTCGCTTGTTGTCTAGCGGCAGGGGAGTGGTTGAGGTCGCTCCCGAGACAATGGACTACTGCTTGTCGGTGCCGACTTCGGTGACCGCGGTTGCGTCCGTCGGGGTGTCTGCCTCTGTGTCTTCGGGATCGCTGGTGTTCTCGATGTTGCCAGGTTCAACGGTGCTCTCAGGGGTGCTGGACAAGGCAGTAATTTGAGCGCCTGCCGTGCCGATCGTCTCGCGGAGCCCCCACGCGAAGAAGGCCGCGACGAAGTGGAAGGGTAACCATGAAGTCACGAGCCACCAGTCGGACCCGCTGCCGGCAATGCCCGCCACCAGTCGTCCGAACCACCACAGGATGGGTACGTCGGTGAGGATAGTAACCGCGATCACGATAGCCTTCCACAATCCGGCGTGGTTGAGAAAATCCCGGGAGATGGACGCCAACACCTGGACGAAGGTGAAGAAGCCCATGAGACAGAAATAAGTCAACAGAACGAGGCTGGATGACAAGGAGAGTAGGAGTAAGACCAGGAGGCCCACTTGGAGCATCAGGTACCGGACGATGAACGTAATAATCCCTCGAGGGTCCCGCATATCAATCATGCCCCCATCCTAACGGGGCCCTCAGGTGCGAGGTCCAGCCCCTCATGACCCTTGGTCACGGCGATACGAGCCCGCTTTGCTTCTTCCCCTGGCCTCGTTGATCAATGAACGAACGTGGTCAGCGGGCTCGATCTAAGGCTCCTACACTGTTTTTCACACGCCACAAAAGAGGACGGCCGCTCAATGCAGCGCAGGCTCAGATGAGCGTGTCGTTGAGCGGGAAAGCGAGGAAGAACGATGTCGTCCACCAACCAATACCTGGATTTCGTGCTCGACTTGCTGGGTGAGCTGGACGACGTGGCGCACCGCAAGATGATGGGCGAATACGTCCTCTACTACCGGGGCAAGGTCATCGGCGGTATCTACGACGACCGCTTCCTGCTCAAGGTCACGCCCGCCTCCGAACGCCTCCTGCCCGATGCCCCACGCGTCACCCCCTACAAAGGTGCGAAGGAGATGCTCCTCGTCGAGGTGGAGGACCGTGACGCGCTGTGCGACGTGGTCTCGGCCATGTGGGAGGAGCTACCTGCACCGAAGCAGAGGAAGAAAAGGTAGAGGCGGCCACGGCCTCGTTCATAGTGACGAGGCCGTGGCCGAGTTGTGTGTCCTGCCTGACGGTGGGGGAACGGTCGAGCCGCTCCCAAAAACGGACTACTGCTTGTCGGTGTCGGTGTCGGTGTCGGTGTCTGCTTCGGCGCTCGCAGGGGTGGCCGTCGGGGCGTCTGCACCGTTGGATTCGCCCGTGTTCTCGGAAGTGGCCGGCTCAGCGGGACTGGCAGGGTTACTGGGGGTGGCAGTGTCTCCTGGGGCCAACCAGTGGAAGATCTCGCGGAGTCCCCACGCGAAGAAGGCGGCGACGAAGTGGTAGGGCAGCCACGCAGTCACAAGCCACCATTCAGAAGAGCCGTCAAGTGCGCCTTCCAGCATGCTACCCAGCCACCACAGGACCGCCACGTCGGAGAATACGGCCCCCGCGATCGCGACAGGCTTCCACCATCCGGCCTTATCGAGGAACTTTCGGGTGACGGCTATCAACACCTGGAAGAAGGTGAAGAAGCCCACGAAACCAAAGAAATAGAAGAGGGCCAGGCCCGCGGCATAGGAGAGCGCCAGCCCGACCAGGAAGATCACGTGGAGAACCAGGTACCGGACAAAGAAATTAGCAATCCCTCGCGGGTCACGCGCATCAGTCATGACCCCATCCTAACGGGGTTCTCAAGCGCGAAAAACGGCCCCGGCCTCGTTTATATTGACGAGGCCAGGGCCGAGTTGTGTGTCCTGCCTGACCGCAGGGGAGCGCAAACTCAGGGGGTGGAGACGAACTCCGCGAGGCGCTTCGCGTGCTCGCGCGAGCGTTCCACCATATCGGCGCGCGCAGCCTCATCCGTGCGATTCGCGTAGGAAACCCCGTACAGGGGCAGGCTGCCCACGTACTCCAAGCCCACCAGTGCACTGGTCGCCATCGCAGGAGCCAGGAATCGGTCGAAACCACCCGGCTGCGCGGAGTAGTAGGACTCGCCGGCGCCCGTCGTCACCGACACGACCAGCTTCTTGCCGTGCAGTGCCGTGCCGCGGGAGCCGTGGCTGAAACCGCGCACGAATACGTCCTCCACCCACTTTTGCAGAAGCGAGGGCCAGCCGTACCACCACAGCGGATACTGCAGCACGATCACGTCAGCGGCGGCTAACTTCGCCTGCTCCGCCTCAACGTCGAACGTGTAGTTGGGATACAGCTCGTCGAGATGATCAATCTCGGCATCGGGGAGCAGGACCACCAGCTCCTCCAAGATCGTCTTATTCGCAACCGAATCATCGCCGGTGCGCGGGTGTCCCGACACAATCAACACGTTGGACATCGCTTTCCTTTCGTCGATGCGAGGAGTCTACGCCCGACCGTGGGCCCATGAACAGGGCATGGATACCCGTTTCGCGCCTGGTGAAGCTCAGTCCCGGAACACAAACCGACGCGAGACTACAGTTGAAGTATGGCCAACACCGACTCCCAGCCCCTCACCCTGCGCCGCATCCTCCTCGTCATCGCCACCGGCGTGGGCGCGGGCTTCCTCTCCGGACTGTTCGGGGTGGGAGGCGGCCTCGTCATCGTGCCCGCCCTCATGGCCGTCCTGGGCATGGATCAGCGCCGCGCCTCGGCCACCTCCCTTGCCGCCATCATCGTCACCGCCGCCGTCGGTTCGGGCACCTACGCCCTGCACGGCGAGGTCTCCTGGGCGGGCGCCGCCCTCCTCGTCGTCGGCGCGCTCGCGGGCTCCCAGATCGGCGTGTGGTTCCTGCGCCGCCTCCCTGCACCCGCGCTGCCCTGGATCCTCATCGGCTTCACTGTCTTCGTCATCGTCTCCCAATACCTGCACGTCCCCACGCGAGAGGGAACCGTGTCGCTGACCCCGGCCTCGTGCGCGCTCATGATCCTGGTGGGCCTGTGCGCCGGCATCCTCTCCGGCCTGGTCGGCGTGGGCGGCGGATCCGTCATCGTGCCCGGCATGGAGCTCGCCGTCGGCGCGGGAGACCTGATC
>QWCT01000897.1_pt1 | contig 17256 bp, 10 predicted proteins | sample 1972681 | NCBI WGS metagenome assembly QWCT01 (sample SAMN09866701, study PRJNA288562) | Human oral metagenome isolate pre3_saliva, whole genome shotgun sequencing... | isolation source: mouth | host: Homo sapiens | place: USA: California | reverse complement strand
TAAGAGAAGCCTCTTCGGTTTGGAGAAAATCTTCTGGACTATCAGCCTTAATATGCTCCGATTCGTCATCAAGACTTGGCCTGGCGAAAGTTGCGGAACGAAGTTCACGATAGAGTGCGCTTTTTGCGAGAACTTCCTTATTTTTACCTTTTGCAACAACTTTACCTTCACTAAGCACAATTATTTTATCGGCAATTTTCATGATTTCTGGCTTATGGGTGATAATAATTATAGTGTGATCATCTTTAAGATCTTCGAGAATTTTGATAATTTCTTTTGAAGTCTCAGGATCCACATTACTAGTTACTTCATCAAAAAGGAGAATTTCCGCCTGGCTCAGAAGTGCACGGGCGATCGCAAGTTTCTGTAATTCCCCATCGGTAAAAATTCCACGCTCTTCATTTAAGACTGTATTTAAACCACGAGGAAGACTGGCAATTTTTTCAAATAAGCCAACTCGACGACAGGCTTCAATTTGACGTTTTTGATTACGATCAACTACACTTAAGTTATCCCTGATACTCATCTCGAAAATAATAGGACGCTGAAAAACACCAGAAACGTTGGTGGTGTAAACTTTTTTCGTGTAGTCAAAAATCGAACGACCATCGATCAGAATTTTTCCCGATTTTATCGAATAGAGACGATACAGGAGGTTTATGATGGTGGTTTTTCCAGAGCCAGGTTTTCCAACAATGGCAGTGATTTCATTCGGTTTTGCTTCAAAGGAAATATTTTTAAGAATTTCGCGGCCACTAATACTAAAAGAAACATTTTCAAACAAAACATCACCGTTAATGTAATCATTATTAAGGTTACCAAAGCTATTTTTGGTGTAACTTGTGTAGTTTAAGATGGATTTGATGCGCTGGATACGGATACTGAAAGTGGTAAGGTTTAATAATTCTTCAAGAGTTTTATCGGTGTTCGTAACGACCATTTCAAAATAGCTAATTAAAAGCACAAGTTTATCGATAGTGATTTGATTATTAAAAACAAGGGCGGCAAGAACAATATAGAGCGTAATTTTTCCAACCTGAATAATCATCGGAATTTTACAGTAACGCGAAGTGAGATAAAGATAGCGTTTATCATATTGAACATCATAACTACTACGATTGGAGCTAATTTTGCGATTTAAAATTGGCATCAAATTAAGGGTTTTGATCTGTTTTAAATTATTTAAAATTTGGTTTAAAACATCTAAAATACGGTCTTGATATTTTCGGACACCATCAAAATGTTTTGCAACGTTTTTAGAATTTTTAGACATCAAATAGATATAGAGAAGGTCGATAATTAGGGCAATAAGGGCGATAAAAATATTATAACTAGCAAAAATTAAAAAGATAATCAGGAGTTGGATGATACCAGTAAGAGCGATTGCGGCGGAGTTAATAGTTTGAATTAAATATGAGACATCCTCTTTACAAGTGTCGGTAATGCGGCCACGAGAAATTTTCTCAGTGATTGAAATATTACTAATAATATGATCGAAAAGTTTTTGCTGGACAGTGCCGTAATAATAGTGCGAAAGTGCGACATAGATATAATACTTCCAGCCAAGAATCGTATATTCAATGATATAAAATAAGAGAAAGAGGATCACATAAAACCAGATGGCGTGGAAGTTGGAACCTTGAGTAATGACGGCGATAATGCCAGCAGTAGCAATTGGCGGTAGAAGGCTAACGAGGTTATAAAGCATAAAACTCAAAAAGAGTTCAAAAACTTCAAAGCGTTTTTTGGGGGCAATCTCAAAAACTGTTTGAACTGTTTCAAGAAAATGTCGCATGTGTTTTTATTATATAGCATAACCATTTAAGAATAAATGCTGGAAAAATGTGGTATAAAAAAATACCGCAAGTGCGGTATTCTTTTTTAGTAAGTTAAACGGGCACGTCCTTTAATGCGACGGCGTTTTAATACTTTTTGGCCATTTTTAGTAGCATTACGCTTCATGAAACCATGTTCCTGTTTGCGTTGACGCTTATGTGGCTGATATGTACGCTTTGGCATATGTTTCCTTTATTTCACATAGGATTATATTCATAATCCCTGTATTTGTAAACTGTGTTTAATTATACCGTAGTTTTCCACTTTTTTCAAGAAGTTTTCCACACAAGGCTCTCTATATGATTCAAACTGTGGATAACTCCACCCCTTATATAAATTTCATTATTAGAGCATAAAATAAGATAAAAATAAACCTGTGGAAAAGTATGAAGATTTGTTATAATAGGGGTAATTAAAGGTTATAGAGAAAAAGCTGGAGGTAGCGGCGGTGTTTGACGTGTGGAATAATGTGCTAGCAGAACTTGAAACTAAGATTTCTCAGGAAAATTATGCAACTTTTTTTGCTCAGACACATACTTCGTTGATTAGTATGGATGATGGGATAATAAAGATTGGTGTGCCAAATATTTTTATGCAAGCCAATATTCGAAAGAAATTTGATTCTCATATTCGTGCCGCATTAGAATCAAATAAAATCGAAGTGAAAAATACCAACTATGTAGTAATAAGTAACACCACTAAGGTGAAAAAATCACGGGAGGTAAGTCTTGATGAGCTGCAAAATCGAGTAAGTACGGTAGAAAAAATTACAGTACCTGCAAGTAGCTTTAATCCCACAATTTCAACCGGATTAAATAGTAAATTCACGATGGATAATTTTGTGGTGGGAACAAATAATGAATTAGCGGTGGCGGTTGCTAAAAACATTATCGACAATCCTGGGGATAAGTATAATCCGTTTTTCCTGTATGGCGGGCCGGGTCTTGGTAAAACACATCTTGTGGAAGCAATTGGAAATGAATTACTAAAGAAAAATCCAAAATTAAAAATTCTTTATACACCGATCAATCATTTTTATACTGATTTTATTAATGCGGTGCGAAAAGGCGACATGGAGAATTTCCATAAAAAGTTTCAAAAACTTGATGTTTTAATTATCGATGATTTTCAGTTTATCGTTGGTAAGGAAAAGAGCCAGGAAGAATTCTTCAATATTTTTAATGATATGCATCAGGCAAATAAACAAGTGATTATCACAAGTGATAGGTTACCAAGTCAGATTAAGACTGTAGATGAACGTCTTGCCTCAAGATTAACAATGACCGGTGCGTTTGATCTACAATACCCAACATTTGAAGATAGATGTGCAATTTTACACGCGAAGGCAGAATTTGATGGTGTAGAAATTGAAAATAAAGCAATTGAACATATTGCGAGAAATGTAGAAACTAATATACGTGACCTACAGAGTCTTTATGGAAAGATCGTAGCACTTTCTGAATTAAAGGGCGTTTCCCCGCTTAGTATTATTCAGGAAGGCCTAGCATCTACCCTGCCAAGTAGTGGGGTGAGAGGGCGTAATTTAACTAGTAAAACGGTGGTAAATAAGGTGGCTGATTATTTTAATATTATGCCTGAAGAACTTTGTGGAAGAAGTCGAGTTTCAAACATAAAGACAGCAAGACAGATTGCGATGTTTATTATGTCGAGGGATTTACAGATGAGTACGCCGAAAATTGCCCTTGAAGTAGGAGTTAAAGATCATACTACAGTAATGCACGGGATTAAGAAAATCGAAACAGATATGAAGATGAATTTTACACTGAGAGACCAAATTGGTGAGATTCGGGAGCAATTAAGTGAATAATGTGGAAAAGTTGTGGAAGACTTTGCGAATAAGTAGGTGAAAAAGTCGAGGAAAACTATGTGGAAAGTCAAGCAAATAATAATATATACGCAAAAGGTGTTGAAAAGTCAGGTTTTTCCACTAAATTTTCCAAAGTTATCCAGGTGGTTTTACACAATAAAAAAGTGGATTCTTCCCTATAAAAGAAAGTTATGCACAAAATCCACATAGTCTATTACTACTACAATTAATTATTTAATAAAGGAGAGATATGGAAATAAATGTTGAACAAGGAAAACTAGCGAAGGCATTAGGAGTGGTTAGTCGAGTAGCGGCAGGAAGTAGAACTACCTTACCCATTTTGAACAATGTTCTGATAAAGGCATTAGATGGAAAAGTAAAACTAGTAACAACAAACCTAGATATGGCGATTGTGAGTTATTTAGGGGTTGCTAATTCGAAAGACGGAGAGATTACGGTACCAGCGAGACTTTTAGCAGATTTTGTTAGTAACTTACCCAAGGGTGAGATAAAACTAACTGCAAGTGATTCAAAATTAACTGTGGCTTCTGGTAAATATAAATCTTCCTTTAATGGGGCGCCTGCTGAGGATTTTCCGGAGTTGCCTGATATTAATGACGCAGAAGCGGTGATTTATCGAATGAGTATTGAAGCTTTTAAGACTGGGATTAATGAAGTAAAAATTGCCTGTTCGTCCGATACGACTAGGCCGTCATTAACAGGGGTGTATTTTAATACTTTTGAGGGTAGCTTATATATTGCTGCAACCGATGGGTATCGTCTGGCTGAGCGAATGTTTATTGAAAAGGTGGAAAGTGATGTGAAGGCAATTGTGCCGGCGGGATGTCTTACTGATGTATTGGGGGCGATATCAGATAACATGAATGAGATTGAAATTGTGTTTGATAATTCGCAGGTGCGCTTTAGGCTTGGTGAAATTGAAATTACTTCAAAATTAATTGATGGGTCATTCCCTGATTATCGACGTTTAATTCCGGAAACTATTGGTTCAAATATTAAGATGTCAAAAAGTGAGCTGCTTCGTATTGTAAAATTAGCCGCTCTATTTTCACGTGGTGTCGGCGGATCAATTATTTGTGAGGCAAAAAGTGAGACTCAAACTTTTGCGGTTTCTTCGGTAGCTAATGAGTTTGGTGAAAATGCATCTGAGCTCGAGACTGAGGTGGTAAACGATGGAAAAGTGATTTTAAATTCGCGTTATCTAGTGGATGTGATTAATGTGATTGAAGAGGATAATTTGTCATTTGGTATTTCAGGAAAATTAGCGCCAGTGGTGATTAGAAATGAAAAATCAAATAATTATACGCATATTATTATGCCCCTAAAAAGCTAGAATGATTATTGAAAGTATAAAATTAGTTAATTTTCGTAGTCATGATGAGTTTTTGTTACATTGTAAAAAGAAGACTAGTTTAATTGTTGGGGAAAATGGTTCTGGAAAAACTTCGGTATTAGAGGCGATTTATGAAGCGCTGCGTGGAAAATCTTTTCGAGCGACGGATGAGGAAATTTTAAGAAGGGGCTCTGAGTTTTATCGAGTTGAATTGAAATTTACAAATGGACTTTCAACCGTGGTGTTATTTGATGGGCAGAAAAAGCAATTTTTGGTAGAAGATAAAAGAACTGCAAGATTACCAAAAAAATATAGATACCCAGTGGTATTGTTTTTACCGGATGATTTGCATTTGGTGGCGACAAGTCCAACAAAAAGAAGGGCTTATTTTGATCGAGTAATTGCAGAATTTGATGAGGGGTATAGTAGTTCCCTATCAAAATATGAGAAGACACTAAAACAACGTAATGATTTATTGAAAAAATATATAAAAAATAACGATAAACGTGGTGATTTGGATTTTTATAGTAATAAAGAAAAAAGCCAGAGTCGAAGTTATATAGAAATCAGTGATTTTTTCTCTTGGAATATTCTACTCGCCAAGTATGGCTTGGAGATTCGAAAGAAAAGGCAGAAATATTTAGATAAACTAAATATGGTTTTTAATCAAGTTTATCATTCAATCGCGGAAAATAATGATCAGGTGTTTTTGAAATTAGATTTATTTGGAGGTGAGGTCTCAGAGGCGGAGTATTTTAATCGATTGGAAAGAGAGTTTGATCGGGACCTAATTTTAGGTCATACTGGGTTTGGGATCCATCGTGATGATTTTGTGTTTTTATTTAATGAGAAGGAAGCAGATGGGACGGCGAGCCGAGGTGAGCTTCGATCGATGATTTTAGCGATGAAGTTTATTGAAGCAGACTTAATTTTTCAAGAAACTGGTAAAAAACCAGTGGTGTTACTTGATGATGTGTTCTCAGAATTGGACAATACTAGACAAAAATGTTTGGTGAGGAATTTTAAGGATAATCAGGTGATTATTACTTCAGTGGAGGAAGTATAGATAGGTTAACAGCTAGTAACCTCAATATCGTAGTTATTAGGATTAAGTTTGTTGTCTGTGAGATATTTATAGGCAGCGGTTTTGAGTTCTTCGATTTGCTGATCGGAGCAAGTAAAGAGGGTAATCTTTAATTTTACCTTAGTGGTTTGAGGTTGCTTTTCGGCAGCAATAGAGAAGCCGGCCTGATAGCTGGAATATGGTGTGACTTTAAAGACTGGATCGCTATCGGTGTAGTTTTTACGTTCTAAGTCGGCTTTAAAATCAGCAATGTGTTGCACGCGAGATTCATCTTCTGGGTGTGATTTATAATAATCCTGATGTTCAGAATCTGGTTCAAGTGCTTCATAGAGATAAGTGACTTGATTATTTTTCAATTCGAGATCACGAGTGATTTCTTGAAAATTAGCATTGGAAATTTTTATTGTATAATTCCCTGGTTTTAGTTTTATTTTGGCATCACCTTGATAAGTTTTTCCATCAATTATGAAAGAAGCAGATGCTGGGGCAAGATAATAATCTAGTGTGGCGGTTTTATCGAAGTTGGTAATCCAATTAATAAAGGCAGCAATGATTATGATAAGAACCAAAATTAAAAAACTCATAATAATGAAAAGAAGAGACTTTTTTGACGTATTTTTGTTTTGTGTATTTTGGTTTTTTGTTTTTTTAGTAATAGTATTTTTTGTAATCATGTTTGGCCTTTTATTTTTAGGTATTAGATATTAGTGTTTCCAATATAGCGATATGCCTTAAAAGTACGAGAGTTATCGTAAAAAGGTAGCAGTTCGCCAGTGCGTGAGCCGTGAGAAGCGGAGGCGATTTTGCCAACACCGTTTTGCTCAACATAGATTTCGATATGTCCAGAACTGAGACGAATGTCACCAGGTCTGAGGGAGCCTTGACGGTTTTCAACTTCTACGAATTTACCGGAGTTTTTTACATAGTTTGAAGTTGGACCACTATTACTGACACCGCAGCAAACAAAATTTTTATCGATTCCTGAATAACGAATAACGGTAGCAACAAAGGCATCGCAGCTAGCACCCATCATAGACCAGCGATCGCCAAGTCGATTAATGCCAGTTTCAATAAGTGCGTTACGATAATTATCGTTTGGAGTAATGCCGTGGCCAGTATTTGCCCAGGCAAGATTAAGGGCGGTTTGATTGATACTGAGATTGCCGCCACCGCTACCTGAACAATTACTGATACCATTTGAGCCGCCGAGAGCAGAAAAAATAAGGAAGGCACCTGGAATTAGGTTGGCGGAGGTTGGGTGTCCGTGGTCGGTTTTTATCATGAGCCAATTGGGGTTTTTTCTGGAATCACGCTTACTATCGGCAAGGTTCATGACATATGGTGAGCCTTCACCGCGGGCAGCCTCTTGTTCGGTATAACCAAGAGTACGAGCCTGTGAGATATAGGAGCGAGCGGTGCCATTATAGCGGAAAAGGAGGGTTTTGATTCCATCATCAGTTTTTAAGTTTAGGCCGGCGCCGTAATTATTTTGTAAGAGCTCGGCCATAATATCGGTTTGTCTTTGGAATTCCGCCTCAGAAACTTCACCAAAATTAGTGAAAGCATTACTATTGTGACCGCCACTAGTGTAAGAATAAAGCTGATAAATACCTTGACCATTGGTTGGATTGTAGCGACGAAGACTGGTTTCGCGATAGTGAAGAGTGGCGATGAGCTGCCATGGAAAACCATATCTTGCGGCAGATTTTTCATAAACTGGGCGGTTGGCGTTAATCTTATCGAGGTCAGATTTACTGATAATTTCAGAACCATCATAGAGTTTACCGATAGTGCCGGAAAGATTTGAGGTAACACAGTTTTCAGCATCTCGATCATAATAATAAATACCATTAATATCGAAGATATCCCATTCGGATTCTTTAAGTGCGAAAACTTTAGCTGGCTGAATGGAAACAATGAGAGTTAGAAGTAAGAGAAGGACCTTTTTGTGATTGAGTTTTTTAATACTTAAAGCAAAATGATTTATGCAAGCGACGAGGTTTTTCATACTAGGTAACTCCTATTTCTTGAAATAGTTTTTAAATCAGCATAGGAAGATTGAGTAAGAATTTGGTAGACGAAGTGGTGATTCGAGTCTGAGTTTTTGGTTAATACGGAAGAGATTTTTGCTAATGAACCTAAAGAATCTGTAGTGGTTAGAGTTTCTTTTGCAAGACTATTGAGAGTGAATTCAGGTTTTTCTACTTTTGGTGGTTGATAATTCGCGAGATAATTGGCATAGTCGAAGAACGCAATTACGGTTTCAGCTTGGTTTTTAGTAATGCCAGAAATTCGGGCTAGAATACCGGAACGAGAGGTGTCAATTGGGTTTTTTGCATAATATGCTTCTTTATAAGCGGTGATTGGGTTTCGATCATTCCCTTCTGAGTCAACAACGCTAGCGCATTTGATTTGAGTGCAGATACGAGTTTGTTCGGTGTAATGTTGAAGATATTTAAGTTCTTGCCAGTGTGGATTTTGGCTACCCATAACGCAATAGGCGCCGGAGGCCCAGCCTTGGGTTTCTGGTGACATATCAGAAACCGCATTATAAAGCTCAACAGCTTCCGAAATGATCGGAATACTGTTTGCGAAACCGAGATTAGTATTCATGGCGTTGGCAATATTGGCATCAAAGTGACCGAATGGTGAGTCACGTTCGTCACAGAACATGGTTTTATGAGCGAGAAGAGAGTTTGGAATGACCTCATCAAAACCTTCGGCATTTTTACGGATGTTTTGATTAACAACGCGTTGGTATTCTGGATTAGTGGAGCTGAGTTTTTCGGTGGTGACGTCAGTGGCAATCACTTCTCCGCCATACATATCACAGGCGGCACCAATACTGGCAAGAGCTTCGCAATCTTCGTCATTACCAAAGATTTTTTGGTAATCGGTACCGGCGAGTTCGGTGTCAGTGGTAAATCCTTCAGAACCATCTGCGGCAAGGACGGATTGTCCGGCGTGACCAAGAATTGAGCTAAAGGAATTTTTGGAAACTTCACTTAGGTTTGAGAGGCTGGAGAAAAGAGTGGCGGAGCTAGTTATGCGGCTGAAGCGGCCTAGGATGGAACCGAGGAAGGTGTTTGGACTGGAAGCGTCAAAAGCGCTTTTAGACTTGCGATCAAGCTCTGCTTCCCTGTTTGCGGCAATGAGAGTTTCTTTATGATATGCGACAGCAGCTTCTTTGGAGGCGAGGCTTTGTCCGGAGGTTGAACGGCCAACTTTTTTATTAATTAGAGCAGCACCTTGAACGTATTTTTCACCAGCTGGTTTACCAACGAGGGTTTTTGCTGGATTTTCGAAGAGGACTTTTTGAATATATGGGAGGAGAATAGAAAGCATACCAGCAATGGTACTGGCGAGAGCGACATTTACAACAGTAGTCTTTAGGAGGGTAACGGCAGTTTTGATAAGACCGCCACCAAAAGCGATAGTGGCTAGACTAATAGCGGCACCAACGGCACGAATACCACCACAGGCACGGGCACGAGCAGTAGTGAGACCTAGGGCAAAACCAGTGGCAAGAAAGGCAGAGTTGATGGAGAAGTTTTTGGTGTAATTTAGGTTAACTTTTTCACCAGCTAGGACATTGCCAAATCCTTCGGCTTGAATAGGAGCACCAGTGACGGTTTTCTTTTCACCAGTGGAGACATCGGTGTATTCAGTAGTGGCTGGAGTGTTGAGGAAATTAAGGACGGAATTGGCGGCCGCTTCGTTGCCATAACCAGCTTTAGTTTTGCTGATATTTTCTTGATTACTCATGAAGAAATGCATGGCTTGATAGATTTCATTGGCGGCAATGGCAACTGAGATAAGGTTGGCAACTTTGAGTGCGGTACAAGTAAGACCACCAGCTTCGGCGACGCGCCCAGCGGTACTTAATAAATAATTATTGGCTTTAATATTTGGAGTGTCACCTTCGATATTACTACTATCGATGTCTTCGCCGGTTTTGGAGATTTTTGTAGTTTTATTTCCTCTTTCGTCAGTATCTTCAGTTTCCGTGGTGGTATTGATACTAGAATTGGTTTTGTCGCCAAAGACTCCTTCTTCCGTGGTTTGATAGTTTTTAGTGTCAGTTTCATGGTTGCCAGTGTTTTTATAAGCGGAGAAAAGATTTCTAGTGATGCCAATTTTGGCGAGACTCATAGTGGCTGGTTTATCGAAGAAATTGGAGGCACGAGCGCGTTTAGCGCGGGTGAAAGCTTCCTGAAAGGCGATATTTTTGGCATAAAAATTGCGGAAGTTTTCAGAGGTAATAGTGGCGCCGTCATAGACTAAATGATAGCTGGAGCCGGCATCGACTACTTCGATCCCGTTGGTCTTCAAGCGGTTTTCAAAGTATTTTGGGAAGGCACCTTGTTTCTTGGCGAGAAGTTCTTCGGTGATTCTGAGAGTATTTTCGGAGTAGGAGCCAAACATGGTGTCAGTGGCTCTCGTGATGAGGATTTCGATTTGATTACCTAGGTTGCTGACGGAAAAAAAGAGGAAAAGAATAACGGCCAGGAAGGCACCAAAAGCAAGTGCGAGCGGAGAGTATTTTTTGATTTTTTTGGCGGTACTGAGTTTTGATAAGCCAAGATTTTTGGTGGATTTTATATTGTGACGATTAAGGCTTCCGGTATAGAGAGGTTGGTTTTCGAGAGTATCGGCGGAAGGTTTGCGATCTGAATCTGTAAGGGTATCAAGAGAGGCCTGCTCAGCATTTTGTAAAGATTCCTTGGCGATCTGGGAACGAAAAAGTTCCGTCTCAGAATTTTTACTGGACGGCAAAAAATTAGGAGTTATGGAATCCTTGCCGTAATAGACCTTTGGCATAGTTATATTATATAAGAAAAAGGTATTTTTTGCTATTTTGTTTAACGATTATAGCGAACCGGATTGGTGGTAATGAGATTGGTTTCTGTTTCAGAGGCAACAATTTGAACATGGACGTGAGACTGGCCAGCAAAGAAGAGGCCTTGACCAACTGGGAGACTGGAGAGAAGTTGACGCTCGGCGTTGGTGAGCTTAAAGACATCGGATAGGACATCGACAGCGGCACTGGATTGCTTTAGAAGTAGCTGCATGGATGAGTTCATAACAATAGCACGACCCATTTTATTGCTCATGAAATCTTCAACGTCTTGAGTGATGGTGGTGAGACCAAGATAATATTTACGAGCGCGCTTGGCGAGGGAGAAGAGGAAGTTGGCGGAGTCATCATATTTCATAAGCTGCCAAGCCTCATCAACGATGAGGATGCGGCGTTTTTGTTTGGCGCGAACAATGTTCCAGATATGGTTCAGGACAATATACATTGCGACTGGGCGAAGTTCATCTTCGAGGTCGCGGATATTAAAGACAACCATTTGGTTATTAATGTCGATATTGGATTGCTGTGAAAAGATACCTGCAAATGTACCAGTGGCATATTTACGGAGACGCTGGGCGAGTTGAGGACCGGATCCACCCATGTGGGCGAGGGTGTCATAGAGGTTAATAATGGTTGGCGGGGTGGACTGATGAGTAAGAGGGTCTGAAGTAATACCGGCACGAGCGTAGGTATCGATGAGGGCTTGGTCGAGATCAGCTTCTTCGTTAGGAGAAAGTGCGGCAATGGTTTGACCACCAGGACCTGATTGGGTACCACCGAGCATGAGTCGGAAAAGACCATGGAGGGTGACAAGATTAGCGCGGAGCGCGTCAGAGGCATCCTCAGAATCAATCACTTTTGGCAGATCAAATGGATTAATGCGAACATCGGAGTTGAGGGAGAGTCGAACGTATGATCCACCGACTGCATCACAGAGTTTTTGATACTCGTTTTCAGGGTCGATGATGATAATTTCAGTTCCCATCATCATGGAGCGGATAGCCTCAAGCTTAACTGCAAAAGATTTACCAGCACCGGATTTAGCGAAGACGACGAGATTAGCATTTTCTAGGGTGAAACGATCGAAGATAACGAGGCCATTATTATGGAGATTAACGCCATAAAGAATGCCTTTTTCTTGGGTAAGGTCAGCAGAAGTGAATGGGAAGGAAGTGGAAATGGCGCTAGTGTTCATGTTGCGGCGAATCATTAACTGATCAGTAGCCATTGGCATGGTGGAGTTCATTCCCTGTTCTTGTTGAGAAGTGGCGACTTTAGAAAAGATCATGGCAGAGCCAAAATAATTTTCGATTTTATGCTGTACGAAATTTAGTTCATCAAGTGAGTCGGCCCAAAGGGTGACATATAAGCCGAAACGGAAAAATTTTTCGCGGCCAAGCTGAAGGTCGTCGCGGAGCTCCTCGGCATCCTGGATGGCGTGTTCAGTTTCAGGATTACGAATACGACCTTTTTCAGCATTTAAGGAAATATCAGCTTCAAGCTGGGTGACTTTGCGGCGAAGGTTTTTCATAATCACAGTGGTGTCGACTGGATAAATATACATAGAAATATCAAGAACCTCATCCATATTAATCAGTGGACTGAGCCAGCCAGTACTGATGGTGCGAGGATAACCGTAAATATAGAGTGTGCGGCCATATTTGGTGCCGAGACGGAAATGGTCGGACTGGATTTCGATGGAGGATGGCGAAATTAGGTCACGAAGCGTAGTGATACCCTGTTCAAACGCGCGCTGAATTTCGGCGTCTTCCATTGATTGTGCTTGAGCTGCAAGTTCGGCAGCGGTGAGTTTCTTTTTTGCCATATTTCTTCCTTAATTTAGTGGTTTTGTCTCTGGTTTTTCACCTTTTTTAGTATAAATAGTGCCCATTTTATTAAAATCAATAAACGGTTCCCTCACGGCGGTGTCTGGGTTGTTGAAGTTGTAGAAGAGCTCGGCGAGTTCTTTGGTATTGAGGCGGACGGAGTGGATGCCAATATTAAAGAGGCCACCAATGACAGCTTGAACGCGGTTGTTGATTTCAGTAACTGCTTTGTCGTAGGTATTGCGATCAATCCTGGTGATTTCAGAGGTTTTTGTGGCGAAGAGAAGGTTGAAGATGTTTTGACTTTGCGTACTGGCTTTTTCGAGTTCTGGGGTTGAATAATATGGAATAACAACAAAGAATGATTTATCCATAATATTGGCCTCTTGGGAAACTTGGTCGATGAAGTTAATATAGTCGTCCATTAATACACCGAGGAGCATGTTGTCGTTATTACGACGAATATCAGCAAGACGTTCGAGGTATGGAGCGATGTCGATACGTTGAGAACGGACAAGGATTTGGATTGGAAACTCAAGAGAGTTAAGGACACCTTTATAACCATATTCGATACCGTCACGTTCAGGCTCGGACATCAGGTCGTAGTTGATGGATTTACAGGCGACGACGGCGCGGAAGGAGCCATCTTTCATAATAATTAAGCCATCGCGGAGTTCGGAGATGAGGAGGGTGGACTGGGTGGAAGAAGGGTTATCCTGAACTACGTTGGCGGTACTATCGGATTGTGGTGCGAGTGGAATATTATTGGCGGGATAGCCAGAAGCGGGGATGTTGGAATTCTGAGCTTGAGCCTGCGGCACTTGAGGTGCTGACTGAAAATTAGGCTGAGCTTGATTTTGGGGTTGTTGTGGATTCATATGCTTCCTTTTTAAAAATTATTATGAGGCTGGTGGGGTGAATATGCCGGTAAAATTGTCTGAACTAGCTGGTGGAGTTGGTGGAGTTGGTGGAGTTGGTGGAGTAAATTGCGGCTGGTATGGTTGCTGGAATTGGTAAGGTGATGGTGGTTGCTGAAATTGGTAAGGTGATGGTGGTTGCTGAAATTGGGGCTGGAACTGTGGTTGAGGCTGGGTAAATTGAGATTGAGTAAATTGAGGTTGAGTAAATTGCGGTTGGCTTTGTGGGGATTGAGTGAAGACTTGAGGCTGTCGAGATTGGGTAAAGGCCTGAGGTTGTTGAGGTTGAGTTGTTTGAGTTGTTTGGGCTGATTGGAGTGTTTGAGCCGATTGAGTGAGACGATTAGCTTGTTTACTAATAGTGTCGATGGTGAAATCTTGATTGTTGGCAAGATTTTGAAGTCCTTGATTAATTTGGGAAGCGGAAGTTTGGTTAATAAAACCATTAACGTATTGTGGTTGAGTAGTAAATTGGGTTTGAGCATTGTTTTGTGTAAAAGTTGGCGGAAGATTTTGGTCGGCATTAGAGATGGCGGCCTTCATGTTTGAAATTAAGGCGGCATGGCGATTTTGTTGTTCTTTAGCGATCATTTGATTGATGTTTTGATTACTGTCCTGGTCGAGAATATCAACAATATTATTGTTTTCTGCGATGAAATCTTCATTGAAATTACTATTGCCGCGAATTGCATAGCCCTCAGAATCAACGAGGTTTGAGAGAAAGGAGAGTCGGGTGGAAGCTTCTTCTTCGGTAATGTTTCTGGCGCGGGGTTTTTCAACAATTTTAGGGGCGGTGATTTTGATGGTAGTTTCCTTTTGTCCTGGAGTCCAACGTCGAGTGTTTGGCTTGAGATAGAAGCTGGCAATGGATGCCAGATAAACTTCCATTGGTTGATCTTTTTTTATAGGTAGAGCAAGAATTAAGAAAAAGAAGGTGAATGGGATCGGGATGATGGCGAGTAGTGGAAAAATTTGGAAAAGGCCAAAAATAATAGCAATACCTGCTGCAGAAATGAGAAGATAGATAAACTGTCGAAAGGTAAAAGGGCCAAGGAGTTTATCTTCCGCCTCAACGTCTTGAGGGACCTTGTATGTTGCCATATAGAATTATTTTACCATAAACGTGGTGGAAAATATAAAATACACCCACGGTGTGCGGGTGTATTTTATAATCAGGTTTTGTTTTAGGATGCGGCCTTGCGGTCTTTTTCGTTCTCAATAATTTGACGTTTCTTGGATTCTTTAACGTCGTGTTCAAGAATTTTAGCAAGACCATTCTTCATGTTGTCGAAGAGGTTGGTGTTTGGACGACCAAGCTTATCGATAACACCGTTTTCTCTGAAGATCTTATTGATTTCTTTACGGGCCTTATTTACTGCTTCATCGTAGGCTTCTTTTTTCTTTTTAGCTTTGGCCTCATCGTCAAGACCGGCTAGATCATCTGGGTTTAGTTCATAATTTTCGGCTACAAGACGGTTGAGAATGCCATTTAGGACATCGGTTTTCATGGCAGCAGCATTACTGGCAGTAAGCCCACCAAGATATTTTTTAATCTCACGGGTAGCTGTGTTGCTATTTTTATGGTAGGCGCTATTAGAATCTTGGATCTCTTTAGCAATTTCTTCAATATTTTCTTGATTTAGTGTCTTAATGACGTCTTTACGATTGAGACCTGTAAGGAAGCTTGTCATATTGACGATTTGTTCGCTACCAGATTGGAAATTTGGAAATGCGGAAATAAGGGCTGGACGAATTGCGTCAAAAATTTCTGCGCTCTTGCCTGGATCAACATTACTATAGCTATCCATCATCATCATGAGCACATCGGTTGCAGTACGATCGATTTTATCAAAGCGGGTACCTTTGAGACCGGTGGCGATGTTGATTTTTGTTTCGTAATCTGGCTCACCGTCAACTTTACCGGTAAAGTATTGTTGCATAGTAATTTCTTGAGTTTGGCGTTTTTGATTAGTGTAGGCCCAGGTTTCCATGTTGATGAATTTACCGAGACGACCGAGGGTAGGATCGGCATCCTTCATTTGCATAAGGTTGAGAGCTAGGACGTTGGCGGCATCGGTACCTAACTTGAGATTACCAGAATCCATATAAGTCTTAAGTTCAGAGGCGATTTTATCATAATCACCACGGCGTGAAAGGACGTTGTTTCCAGCGATGATACCATCGATGTTGTTGTGTTTGATCATTTGTTTATAAACATTGAAGGCGTCAAGGGTGACCATCTTATCCATATAAGTGGTAAGTTTACCGACATTGGCGCGGCGCTCGGATTCATAGGCGTCAACAGCATCAGCGGCGACCATTTGAAGGGCAATGAAGCGATCGGATTCTTGTTCTTTGGAAAGTGTGCCGTCGTTGACTTTCCAGGCATCGGTACCGGCACCGGCGACCACATATTTTTCGTAGTCTGCTTTATTGGCAATATTGCCGTTTCTGTCGATCTGGGCGGCATTGCGAACGACTTCAGAATAGAAGCGGTTAGCATTGTGGTCGTTACGACGCTTAGAGGATTCGGCGGTTTTATATTCAAGGAAGTTTTCGGTCTGATTGTCGGCAAGGGTCTTGAGATCTTTATTTTTAACCTTATTGTCAGTGATGTAATCTCCCATGTTACCAAGAGCATCTTCGGTTTTGATGTGTTGGGCATCGGCGGCAAGTTTTGCTACACGATTTTGGTATGTATAGCGCATTACTTTGTTGTCTGGATCTACGAGTTGGGTCTTCTTTTCAATACCATCTCTATCTACACCAAGTGAACGCTCGGCGTAAACGGCTTTGCCGTATTTATCACGGTAAAGAATGCGGGCACCACGACGTTTTGCGTCAAGCTCTTCTTGACGATATTGGTTAAGAGTGTCTTCACGAGTCTTATTTTCGTCATCTCTGCGATACTTACGAGTTGCAGCGCCAGCGGCAAGAGCACCACCCCAGTACCATGGGAGAAGATTGAGAGAACGCTGACGTTTCATGGCATTTTCGATAGCCTTTTGACGATTAGCTTCTTGGATTGGAGAAAGAGCCTTGGTGGCGCGGCCAGAAAGGTTGTTGCCGAGTGAATTGAGTACGTTAGAAATACCACCGAGAGCGGAACCTGAAAGCTTCATTAAGCCGGCGGCGAGTAGAAGTGGAAGAACCTGGACGGCGGCACCGACCAGTAGTCCAAATGGAGTGGTGGCGGAAGTGATAAGAACCATACTAGCGAGTTTGGAAACACCGAAGAGCATACTAAACATTGGGTAGAAGAAAAGCATCTGACTAAAAACGTTTTTCCATTTTTGGAAGTGTTTTTCAGTGTTTGGAAGGATGTATAAAACAAAGGCGATAGGTGAGATGGAGACAAGAAAGATAACAAGAGCCTGACGCAAGCCAAGAACGAGGAGACCAACAATAACAGAAATAATACCACCGATAATGAGTGGGATGAAGGCGAGAAGAAGACCGAGCGGGCCACCTGGAAAGGCAAAACTAAGTGCGAGACCAGCGCCACCAGCGGCAACAGTGGAGAATAGTGAATAAAAACCAGTGGCGGTTTTGG
>QWCT01000894.1_pt1 | contig 17290 bp, 9 predicted proteins | sample 1972681 | NCBI WGS metagenome assembly QWCT01 (sample SAMN09866701, study PRJNA288562) | Human oral metagenome isolate pre3_saliva, whole genome shotgun sequencing... | isolation source: mouth | host: Homo sapiens | place: USA: California | reverse complement strand
CACAATATTAAGAAAGAAAATATTGGGCTGATAGAAGTTATGGGACTGGCTGTTCTTCCTGGAAGATTGAAATTTGAAATGAGAAAAATAGCTGAATTCTTAAAAGATAAAGATTTTGAAAAGAAAATTTCTGAAGATAAAGATTGTCAAAAACATTTATCTTGGTTAAAAGCCTTTATAAATAAATATCCTAATATTGAGAATTTATCAGCAGATGAAATCTTAGAAAATATTTTAAATGTTGAAATTGGTTTAACATTCTCAAGAGTGCTTGAAGATGCTGGAGTATTTAAAAGAGATGAAAAAGGTAAAAATGCCTTTCTTAAATTTATAAATCATATTGGAGGTAGATTCTAATGTCTATATTAGTTTGTGGAGGAGCAGGTTACATTGGTAGCCATGTTGTTAAATATCTATTAGAAAAAAATGAAGATGTTGTTGTTGTTGATAGCTTAATCACAGGACATGTTGATGCTGTTGATAAAAAAGCACATTTAGAACTTGGAGATTTAAAAGATGAAGAATTTTTAAATAGAGTTTTTGAAAAATATCAAATTGATGGAGTTATTGATTTTGCTGCCTTCTCTTTAGTTGGAGAAAGTGTTAGCGAACCATTAAAATATTTTGAAAATAACTTCTACGGTACTCTTTGCCTATTGAAAGTTATGAAAGCTCATAATGTTGATAAGATAGTATTTTCATCTACTGCTGCAACTTATGGTGAGGCAGAAAACATGCCTATACTTGAAACTGATAGAACAGAACCTACTAACCCTTATGGAGAAAGTAAGTTAGCAGTTGAAAAAATGTTTAAATGGTGTGCTAATGCCTATGGATTAAAATATACTGCTTTAAGATATTTCAATGTTGCTGGTGCATACCCAAGTGGAGAAATCGGAGAAGCTCATACTTGTGAAACTCATTTAATTCCACTAATTTTACAAGTTGCTCTAGGACAAAGAGAAAAAATATCTATCTATGGAGATGACTATCCTACTCCTGATGGAACTTGTATAAGAGACTACATTCATGTAATGGATTTAGCAGATGCTCACTACCTTGCTTTAAATAGATTAAGAAATGGTGGAGATAGCCAAGTATTTAACTTAGGAAATGGAGAAGGTTTCTCTGTTAAAGAAGTTATAGAAGTTACAAGAAAAGTAACAGGACACCCTATTCCTGCAGAAGTTAGTCCAAGAAGAGCAGGAGACCCTGCAAGACTTATAGCTTCATCTCAAAAAGCTTTAGATACATTAAAATGGATTCCTAAATATGATAAATTGGAACAAATTATTGAAACTGCTTGGAACTGGCATAAAAATCATCCAAATGGATATGAAGACTAAAATAAGAGGCTATTAGCCTCTTATTTTTACTGTTTCTTTCCTAAAATATAGTTTTCTTCTTTTTTTATTTTTCCTTTCTCATCATAAAATTGCCATTTTCCATCTTCTTTTCCATCTTTATAATTACCATCTACAATTTTCATTCCTTTTTCATCATATATTGTTATAGGTCCATTTAAAAGTCCATCTAAATATGAGAATGTTGTTGATATTTTTCCATTTTCAAAGTAAACTGTCCATACACCTATTTCTTTATTATTTTTAAACTCTGATTCAAGTTTTTTATTACCATTCTCATAATACTCAATTTCTTTTCCATTTTTCATTCCATTCAGGAAATTCATTTTCTTTTTTTCTTTACCATTTGGATAATAGTATATCCATTCTCCTTCTGGCTGACCATTCTTAAATTTTGATACAACTTGTTTTTGATTATTTTCGTAATAGACTATGTAATCCCCTTCTTCTTTGTCATTTACATATATTGCTTCTATTTTTGGTTTATTTCCATCATAAAATTCTTTATAACTTCCATTAAGTTTTCCATTTTTAAATGTTTGTTCCACAGCTATATCTCCATTTTCATAATAGATATTTACTTTACCTTCATACCTATTATGTTTGAATGTCCCTTTTTCTCTTTCATTCCCATTTTCATAGTAAGATGCTGCTTCACCCTCTTTTGAATTCCTTATAAAATTTACTTTAGAGGCTATTTTTCCACTATCATAATAAAGTTTTACATCACCATCAAGAAGCCCATCTTTGTATTGTCCTTCTTCACTAATTACACCATTTTCATAGTATTTTTTATAAGTACCTATAGGCTTATCATTTTCATAAACAAATTCTTGTTGTACATTTCCATTTGGATATAAATATGTCCACTTTCCTGTTTTCTTACCATCTTGTGTATAATGTAAGTTTGCAATTTTTTCTCCATTTTTAGATATTATTGATATATCTCCAACAAGTTTATCATCTTTATAATTTCCTGTTTCTTTTAAATTTCCATTGTCATAATTGATTTTATATGTCCCTTCTCTTTTTCCATTTATATAGTTTACTTCTGTTTCAAGGTTAGCATTAGGATAGTATGCTTTATATAAGCCCACAAGTTTTCCATTTTTATATGTACCTTCTGCTCTTATTTTTCCATTTTCAAAATATACCTTATATGGTCCTTCTTCAAGTCCATTTGAATATATTTTTTCTATTAATGTTTTATCTTCTTCATCATAAATAAGCCATTTTCCTTCTCTTTTATCATTTAGAAAGACTCCTTTTCCTATTACTTCTCCTTTTTTGTTAAAATAAGAATAGTCTCCCTCTTTTAAGCCTTTTATATAAGGTATTCTTTCTTTTATTTGCCCATTATCATAATAATATAATGTTTCTCCATCTCTTTTACCATCAACAAATTTTGCCACCTCACTTATACTTCCATTGATATAAGTTTCTGTATATGTTCCTGTAAAAGCTTTTTTATCTTTTGTTGATATCGCTAGCTCATCTTCTATTTGAATACTTCCATCTTCTGCATACCATTTATATGTCCCATCTATTTTTTCATCTTTTATATTATATTTTTCTTTCAATTTTCCTGATTCATAGTATGTTTCAACTTCACCTTCAATTTTTCCATCTTTTGCTGTTTCTATCATTACTACTTTATCATTTTCATTTTTTATTATTATTTTTCCACTATATGGCTTTTCTTCTCCATATTCATATATTTTCCCATCTATTTCTTGAAGATTATCTATTTCTATCTCTTTATCCTGTTCTGAAGTTCCACAGCCTATTAGAAATATTAATGAAAACAAAAATATTATTATTTTTTTCATATCTTCCCCTTTTAAAATGTTACTGATACTGTTGCAAATCCTCTATGAGAATCTGTTTTCATTAAACCTCTACCACTATCTATTTTTGATATTCCTGTGTCCAATGTTATTTTTTCCCCATAATATCTAATCCCCACTGAATAACTTGACATTGTTGCTATTTTTCCTCTTTTTTCTCCTTCTTCGTTATAATTATTTCTCACTTTTCCTAAATCAGCTTCTATATACGGTCTTACTTTATACAAAAATTTCCCCATTTTTTCTTCATCAGTTGATAATATATAACTTAATTCTACTTTTGTATTATATCCTATATCCCCTGATACTGTTGAAGGGAAACCTTTCACAGTAGAAAAATCTCCTATGCTATACTTTTCTATTGAAAATAATGAATCATTTGTATATTGAGCATTGAACATTGTTCTAAATATTACTCCTTGATTTTTAAAGTAAAATGGTTTATAGTAACTTAAATTCAAGTTCACTTTTCCAAACTCAAACCTATTATCAGCTGCTTCTATTGATGGTGTGGGCATTGTTCCTGCATTGAATGGATTATCTTCTTTTGAATGAAAACCTTTAATACCCTTAGAATATGATAAACTATATGACATTATCCCCTTAAATGGCTTAAATAGACCATTCACCCCTACACTTGCAACTGTTATATTTCTATCTTGTGTTTCTAATCTTTGAGATGCTACATATGTTTTTTCTCTTTTTACATCAAGTCCCATTGTAAGATTAAGCTTTATATCTGAATCCCTATATAAAAGTTTTGTTGTATTTATTCCATACTGATTACTTTTCGATAACAATGTATAGTTTGTTCTACTCCCTAATATTAAATTTTTTTCTCTACTCTTATTAAAAGAAAATCCAAGAGTCCAGCTTTTAACTGGAAATGAATATCCAGCTGAATATGCTTCAGTATAGTCATCTTTATGATCTTTTGTTAATTTTCTTACATCTCCTCTATAAGAGAAGTATAAATTATCATTTATTCCAAAAAGATTATCATACTCCAATGTTGTTTTATATTTTTGCTTATTTTTTTGAGTATCTTCATAGTTTAATACTAACCTTATTGGTTTTTCCTTTTCAGATTCTACTATTACTTTTGAATACCCTTGTTTTGTCCCTGGAACAATATTTATTTTTGAATTATTTGATTCAACTCTATTAAGATTATCTATTCCATTATCTATATGAGAAATATTAAGGATTTTATCCTTTTCATTTGTAAATGCAAAAAATGCTCTTCTTTTATCCTTTGCTGTATCTTTATCTAAGATAATTTCCTCTATTTTTCCCTCTAATGCCACAAGCCTTATTTCACTACTTTGTAGATTTTGATCAGGTTCAAGATATACTCTTGTTGTTATATATCCTTCATTGGCATATTCTTCATTTAATTTTTTAACTAGTGCTCTTAAATCTAATATATTTATTTCTTTATTTTTATATTCATCCAATATTTTATCAATTTTTTTAGGATTTACTAATGGCTTTATAGTTATTGTTGGAGTTTTTAATATTATTGTCTTTACAAAAAATTTAGGAAGTTCACTTGTATCAATATTTGTTTCAGATTCTTTTATTTCATCTTGTAAATCTATTAATCTGCCTCCTTCAAAAAACTCTCTTTCATTCTTAGGAAGTTCGTTTTTTAATATTTTTCCTTCTGAAAATGATAAATTATTTATTGTTAGCATTAAACTAAATATTAATAGTGTGTTCTTTACTTTTAACATTTTTTATATCTCCCCTTTAAAATGTAAATTGATATCCTAAATTCACTGTAAATCTTCTAAAATCTGCACTTCCACTATCCTTAGTTCCATCATATCTAGTTCCTTTTATTTTTGCAGTATTTACTTGATAAGCAAGTCCTACTACAAAACCTTTATATGTAATCCCTGTTCCTACTGAATAGTACATCCCATTTTTAGCTTTTAACTCTTTTAAAGTTCCACTATCTAATACAGCTCCTGTTGCCTTACTATATGTTTTATATTCAGCTTTATTATTCCCATTTACATTAAATGAATAACCTAAGTCAGCTTTTACATAAGGTGTTATATCAGAACTATTTCTAAAATTGTATTTAACTGTTGCATATAAAGGAACTGAATCATAAAGTTTAAGTGGTTCTACTCCTACTTTTAAATTTTTATCTTCCACATCAGTAAATCCTTTTAATTTCCCATGGTTTTGATATGCAATCCCAGCCCCTAATTCAGTATTTTCAGTAATTAAATATCTGTATTCAGCTCCAATTTCATAAGAAAATTTTGCTTTTTTTGATGGAGTTACATCATATCTAGGAGCAGGAGAAAATCCTGTCTTAAATTCTACGATATTATCTTTTGCAAATACAGATGTCCCCAATGTTAAAAGTCCTAAAATCATAAATAAATTTTTTCTCATTTCATTATTCTCCTTTATTTTAATTTTTTATTATATACCATTACATTTAAATAATAACATGAACTTAATATTAATGCTATCATTAATATTAAAATTATTTTTTAATCTTTTAACAAGTAGCCTAAGAAAACTCTTAGGCTACCTATAAAAAATTAATTACTACTTATTTACAAGTATTAGTAAAACCATTTGTATTTATTATTTTTTTAGAAATTATATTTACTTCATAATTTTTCCCATTATGATAAATTTTACAATACATACCTTCCTTTATTTTTTTCCTATAATACACTGGGCTACATCCTTTAGTTATTTGAAATACTAATGGTATTCCATAACCTGTTTTTTCATCTACTATATTTCCATGTTTTGGGTTTATTCTCGTACCTTCTGGTATTATTAAAGTTGTTCCCTTAAACTCTACTTTTTTATTTATTGGTCTTTTCATTACATCCTTTATTGCTTCTTCTACTCCTTCCTTATATTCATCTACAACAATTGCACTTGGTCCATCTTTTTTTCTTAATTCTTTGTCCTCTCTCTCCATCTCTATTCTACGAGTATTCTCTTTTATTGCTATCTTTCCGTAGTGTATAAAATCACATGAACTTAATATTAATCCTAACACTATTAACATTACTATTCTTTTTAACATCATAGACCAACTCCTTTTCTTAAATTCTTTAGGTATTCATTTATATCTGCTGTAGTTGGATTTTTTTCTTATATATGGTTGTGGACTCATATTCATTTCTTTATTCCTTGGTAATCCCTTATCTTGATAATTTCTATATCCATATTCTTTTCTTAATTCATCTTTTCTATAGTTTTCTACTACTTTTATTAAAAACTAGTATTTTTAATTTTTTAACAAGTAGCCTAAGAAAACTCTTAGGCTACCTATAAAAAATTAATTACTACTTATTTACAAGTATCTTTAAATCCATTTATTCTCATTATTTCTTTTGCTATTCTAGTTACATTGGCATTACGTTTACTGTAGTAAAAACTATATTCTGTATTATTTATTTCTTTTGATATACATAGTGGATTTAATGTAAATCTTATAGCTATTCCATAGCCTGTTTTTTCATCTACTATATTTCCATATTTTGGATTTAGTCTTGTATTTTCTGGGATTATAAAAGTCGCTCCTTCAAATTGTACTTTTTTATTTACTGGTCTTTTCATTACATCCTTTATTGCTTCTTCTACTCCTTCCTTATATTCATCTACAACAATTGCACTTGGTCCATCTTTTTTTCTTAATTCCTCTCTCTCTCTCTCCGTCTCTATTCTACGAACATTATCTTGTATTGCTATCTTCCCATAATGTATAAAATCACACGAACTAAATATTAATCCTAATACTATTAACATTACTATTCTTTTTAACATCATAGACCAACTCCTTTTCTTAATCCTTTTAAGTACTCTTCTATTCCTAATGTTGGTTGAGCTTCTTTTTTTGTATATGGTTGTGGGCTTATATTTATTTCTTTGTTTTTAGGCAAGTTTTTATCTTGATAATTTCCATAACCATATTCTTTTCTTAATTCATCTTTCTTATAGTCTTCTACTTTTAATCTCTTAACAAGTAGCCTAAGAAATCTCTTAGGCTACCTATAAAAAATTAATTACTACTTACAAGTATTTGTAAAACCATTTGCCTTTATTATTTTTTGAGCTATTGTATCCAATTCAGTTTCTCTTCTATTATAAAATAATAAAATATACTTATCATTTCTTATTTTTTTTCGATAAAATACTTCAGTACAATAATCCTCTATATAAAATATCACTGCTATTCCATAACCTGTTTTTTCATCTACTACATTTCCATGTTTTGAATTTAGTCTTGTGTTTTCTGGTATTAGTAAAATTGTTTCTCCAAACTCTACTCTTTTATTTACTGGTCTTTTCATTACATCTTGTATTGCTTCTTTTACACCTTCTGTATATTTTTCATTATTTATTGCTCCTGGTCCATCTTTTTTCATTCCTTCTCTTGCTGATCTCTCCAACTCTGATCTATATTTATTTTCATATACTGCTATCTTCCCATAATATATAAGATCACATGAAGAAAATATTAATCCTAACATTATTAATACTATTCCTTTTTTTAACATCATAGACCAACTCCTTTTCTTAAATTATTTAGATATTCATTTATATCTGCTATTGTTGGAGTTTCTTTTCTTGTATATGGTTGTGGGTTTATATTCATTTCTTTGTTTTTAGATAAGTTTTTATCCTGATAATTTCCATAGCTATACTCTTTTCTTAATTCATCTTCTTTTAATCTCTTAACAAGTAGCCTAAGAAAATCTTTTAGGCTACCTATAAAAAATTAATTGCTACTTACAAGTATTTGTTAGACCATTTGCTTTTATTATTTTTTGGGCTATTTCATTTAAGTCTTTATCCATATTATTATAATATAGTAAAATATACTTATTATCTTTTACTTTTTTTCTATAAAATACTTCAGTGCAATATTCTTTTACTTTAAACATTATAGCTATTCCATAACCTGTTTTTTCATCTACTATATTCCCATGTTTTAGATTTAGTCTTGTATTTTCTGGAATTAATAAGGTAGTTCCTTCAAATTGTACCTTTTTATTTACTGGTCTTTTCATTATATTTTGTAGAACTCCTTTTACTTCTTCCTTATATTCATCTACAGCAATTGCACCTGGAGCATCTTTTTTACTTAATTCCTTTTTTTCTCTCTCTCTCTCATATCTATTTTTTGCATCTTTTATACCCATAAGCTCCCCAAAATCTCTTATTTCCTGACATGAACTAAACATTAATCCTAACACTATTAACATTACTATTCTTTTTAACATCATAGACCAACTCCTTCTCTTAATCCTTTTAAGTACTCTTTTATTCCTAATGTTGGTTGAGCTTCTTTTCTTGTATATGGTTGTGGGTTTATATTTATTTCTTTGTTTTTAGGCAAGTTTTTATCTTGATAATTTCCATAACCATATTCTTTTCTTAATTCATCTTTCTTATAGTCTTCCACTGCCTTTAGTAAGAATGGACTATCTGTAAATATTGGTGGTCCATACATTGCCAAATTTACTTTATTTTGTTGATCTTTAGTATACAACGAAATTATTTCATTTTTATACTTTTCTCTTTCTTCTGGAGTAATAGCTCTTCTATAATCTGTCAGCAAATTATTTATATTTTCCGCAATCACTGGACTATTAAATGTATATGTTCCATGTGAATCACTTATTACCATTTCTATTCCTTTTTTTGAAAGTATTTCATTTAAATTAAGAATTTTTGAATAATTTTGTTGTATTCCTTCAATTTCCTTATTTCCAACTACCATAGAATACCTATATTCATCCTTATCTTTATTTTTATTAACTAATACTTCAGGTAAATATAGTCCTCCTATTGTTTCTCTTCTCAAAATCGCTTTTGTTCCAAAGAAATTTCCCAATTTATCTGTCCATAAATGTTCTTTTACTCTATTTATATTTTCTGGATTTATTAATGTTGATTCTCCAAATATACCAAATATTTTATCATCATTTCCTATGAAGTCTCTAAAGTTTATTGCTGATCCTCTAAATGTAAAGCTTAAGTTATCTTCAAATCCTACTATTAAATTTCTTGCTATTGGACTTCCAAACATTCCTACTAAAAACTTATTTTTATCTTTATAACCTAGCTTTATTCCATTATCTTGTAGCCAATTAAATGCTCCAAGTCCTACTATATTTCCTTGGCTATACATATTATAGATATAAGTTACATTTCTATCTCTTGTAGCTAGAATTGTTGCAGTTTCTTTTGATACATTTGTAGTTATTTTTAAACTTGACTTGCTTCCATCACATAACTTTCCTGCTACACATTCTAATCCATCTGCTACAAATCCTCTTGTTGGATTATAGATTAAAGCTATTTCTACTGTTTTTCCACTCTTGTATCTTTCTAAGTTTTCTGGACTCATACTCTTTAATATCGCATTTCTCACTGCTCCTTCTTCTGTTTCTCTTATTCCATTTCCAAATATATATACTTTACCTTCATCATCTGGCTTTATTTCTGATAATTTCTTTTTTCTTGCCAGTTTTATATCTGGAGTTCCATCTTCATTCATTTTTATTTTTATCCCTATAAGTTTTACTTGGTCTTTTCTTCTTACCAGTTGTTCAAATATTCCCCCATGATATTGTTCTGTTGGTATTAGACTTGTAAAATCAGCAACTGTTTGTAATTTTCTTTCTAGTCTTAATATACTTTCATAGACTTTATTTCTGAATTTTATTTCATAGTCTTCTTTTGGATTTTTTAATATTTTTTCATTAAAATCATCAAGGAAATTTCCTATTACTCCTGCATCACTTGCCATTATCTTTCCAAAATCTCCCCAACTATTTCTTTCACTCTTATATTCTATTTCTACCTTCTTTACATTTATATCTTTAGTTATTTCATCTGATTTGCCTATATCTCTATTTACTCCTTCTACTTCTTCTTTTCCATTTATCACTCCTTTTCCTATTGTTGCTCTTGTTATCTTACGTTTATCTGAGCCTTCTATCCCTATTCCATAAGTTTCATCTACTTTATTATCTCTTTCTTCTACATCTTCTCCTTTATTATCATTTGAATTTTTAGATTTCTTTAGATTGTTATTGCTATTGTCACTATTATCATTATCTTTTTTATCTTTTTCTTTATTTTCCTTCAATACTAATTCTTTATTATTATCCTTAGATCTTTGGTTTAATTCTACCTTTCCATTGATATTTATTTGTTTATCATAGCTATCTAAATCTTTTACTTCTAATTTTCCATATGATAATGTTAGGTTACCTTTATCATTTCCTTTATCATCTACATTCGCTATTATTGAGCCTATTAATGATAATTTTCCTCCTACTTTAACTTTTACACTTTCTCTTCCTATTATTCCACTTTGTTCTTTTACCCATAATTTCTTTCTTTCTCCATAAGATAGTCCTAGATTTCCATTATTTCTATTATCTGGGTTTCCATCTTTATCTTTTCCATATTTTAGACTATATCCTACATTTGTTCCTACTTGTTTCATTTCTTCACTATCTTGCAGACTTTCTATCAGTAAGTTTTTCTTTACATCTACATCTGTATGTTTTCCTTCTAATCTTCCTCCTCTTATTGTCATATTATCTGCTTTTACTATTAATTTATTTCCTGCTTGTATTTGGGCATTATTATATAGAGTACCTTTTGAGTTCATTTGACCATAATTTAAGCCTCCTGATACTCCTTCAATTCCCATAAGTGTAACTCCAAAATTTGCTCCCATATTTTTAGAATTTGTCACATATTTATCTGCTGATGCTTGTATCAATATCTTACTTGCATCTATACTTAAATCATTTTCTGCTCTTATAAAGCTTCCTTCTGTTTCAAATTCTTTACTCTTAAATGCTATATCTTTTCCTGCTCTTATATTTGTTGTTATATTTTGTAAGTATTTACCTGTACTCTTCGTAGCATTAATACTTCCTGTTAAATCAAGACCTGCTGATACTCCTCCTGAACTTGGTCCTGCAAATAAATTATTCATTGCATTTATTGTATTTTCTTTTCCCTCAAGACTTTCTAGCAGACTTTTTCCTTTTGCCATATCTCTTGTAAAACTTATAAGTCTTCCTAAATTTGGTATTTCTTTTAGTGCTTTCAATTGATTTTTATATGATTTTAAAGTATCTTTAAAGCCACCTAGGTTTATACCTAATGCTAATGCCATTCTTGCATTTATATTTTTACTATCTGTTAATATTTCACTCTTTGAGTCTTTTATATATATTTTCCCTTTTTCTGCTGTTATCCCTATATTTTCTTTTGCTCCAAAATCTCCTTGTAATAATACATTTCCTTCTGATGATCTTATGTAAATATTCTTATTAGTTACAAGAATATTTTTTTCTGGTGTTACTATTGTTTTCCCTTCATTGCTCTTATTGTATGTTCCCTCTACTCCTATTCCTGCACTTAGATTTTTTAGACTTAATGATGTAAACATTCCTGCTCTCATTTTTTCATTTTGTTCTCTTATTTTTGCAAAGTTTTCACCATCTTTTATTATTACTCCATTTTTCCCTATTAATTTTATATCATCAGCAGCTCCTATTTTACTTCCTACTGATACTACACTGTCTCCTTCTATTGTTACTGTACTTCCTTTAGAGTTTATTATACTTCCTACACTCTTTATTGTATCCATTTCTTTTGTATTTTTATCTTGTTCTATTTTTAAGCCTTTAAACAGACCACTTTTATCACTACCTATTTTTAAACTCTTTGATGTATGTACTTCATATTTACTACTTACTTCATTTCCTGATAGTATTTCTACTCCTTTTACTCCTTTTAAGTAAACTGGTCCTATTGTTTGAATATCTACTCCTTGTATTCTTAATTTTCCTTGTGAATCTAAAGTTACCCCTGCATCTCCATACAGTTGGCTATGTTTATATTTTTCGCTATTATCACTTACATAATCGCTTGTTCTTTTATATTTTATTCCAATAAAACTTTTTGTCGTATGTGAATCATAAATGCTATTTAATTTATCTTTTACACCTTGTATATAAATATTTCCATCTGATTGAGCTATTATTCCTTTTTTAGCATTAAAGTTTACTCCTTGGGCAAATACTCCTTTGTTATCTGCTGGCTTTCCTTTTCCTCTATAATTTATTAGAATATATCCTCCACTTGTTAATTCAACTGGATTGGCATAAACATTATCTTCTATCCATGTTTTAGTTGTAGTCTTTTTTCTACCCCATTTTCTTTTTGAAGTTGTTTCTGTTCTAAATTTATATTCTGTATCTACTGTTGATAACATTAGTAAGTAATTCTTTGCATTCAATACTATATCATCTTTTGCTCTTATATCACTACTTTCAAGTATTAAATCTTTTGCTGAATCTAATATAGTATCTTTTCCATTTCCTATTATTCCTGATACTGTCTTTGTCTTATTAACAGTATCCCAATATTTATACACTTGTACTTGTACATATTTTTTAGGCTCAGGTTTTTCATTTTCTTTTCTTCTTCTCCACCATTTTCTTTCTGGTTTCACTTCTCTCATTTCAGTATAAGTTTCAGTTACACCTTTTCTATTATCTACAAGAGTTATTGTTTTATCTTCTATATTTCCTTCTGTACTCTTTAATATTGTTCCTCCTGCTCCTCCTATATTTCCTGCAATATTTTCTATTTCTTTTCCTTCTAAATATACTATTCCATTTCCTTCTATTTTTCCTATATTTCTTATATTTTCTGTACTTCCACTAACTATACTACTTTCATTTAATATTTTTCCTTTTTCTGCTATAACCCTTGTAATTTCTGTACCAGAAATTATAGCTCCTGTATTTGTAACTCCCTTATCTCCTTCAACAGATACCTTTTGCCCCTCTATTTTGGCAATATTATTCCCTATACTTGCATTTACAGCATTTCCTGTCAATTTTATATATGTTATTCCTTGACCTGTTTTTCCTATTTGAGAAGTATTTATCAAGTCTTTTGCATTTATAATCGTTTCTGTTTTTCCTGCTATAATTGATGTTTTTTCTTCTTTTATTTGTCTATTATCTACAAGAACTCCATCTTCTCTTCTATATGCACCACTTAAATATTTTTCAGTTCCATTTACTACTCTTCCATTTTTAACTTCTATATAGACTTGCTTATCTGCCTTTATACTTCCACCATCTTTATTTATTAAATCTCCATTTTTAGCTTCTAAATATGTATTTCCATCACTATATATATTTCCACTATTTTCTATATTCTTTGCTGTTATTGACAAAAGATTTGTAGCACTTATATCTTTTGCATTTCTTAAATCAGTCTGTATAGCTATTGATAATATTCTTGCTCTAATACTTTGTCCTAGTGCTATTTTTTCTTTTGATATTAAATTCAATGTATTTTTTCTATCAATATTACTATTTATTATTATTTTTTTAGCATTTAATGTAGTTGAATAATCTCCTTCTACAAGTCCTCTATATTCGTACTCATTTGGTGTAGTAAGTTCTACTGCACCTCTTGAAACTATTTTCCCATCATTATTTGCTATTTTTTCCACATTTACTGTTGTTTGGCTTAAACTTGCTATTGTTCCTTTTGTATTATCAAGTTTTCCTATATTTAATAAAGTACCTATTGTTTGTTCCCTTTTTTCATTTACATCTTTTTTATTTTTATCTTCTTTGAATTTTTCTTCTACTTTCCAATTTTGTGCTTGTTCTTTTGTTATTCCATCAGATAAAATATATCCTTCTACATTTGATACATCTTTTTCATTAAGTTTAACTTTTCCATAACTTCTTATCACACCTGATAAATTATTTAATTTATCTCCTACTAAGGTTACTGTTTGTACTCCTAATATTTCTCCATTTTTATTACTTATTTCTTTTACTGTTCCACTTATCTTTTCTGTTGAAACTAATTTTCCTCCGTCATTTATCAACTTATCTATATTAAGTTTTTGGATATTTCCTGTTATTAATCCACCTTTATTTACTATTATTTTTCCATTAAAACTTAAGGCTCCTAAAGAGTCTATCTTTCCCTTATTATTTCCTGTTACATTTCCTAGACTTACTTTTCTTCCTCTTATTACTCCTTCTGTATTATCTAGATCTCCTGTAATATTTATTCCTTTTTCTTTATTCTTATCATCTTCTATATCTTTTTGATTTTTATTTTCTTCTTTCTTTATATCCTCTTTTGTTAGACCATCTGATAAGATATAGCCCTTTACATTTGATGTTTCCTTTACATCAAGTGCTATTTTTCCATTACTCTTAATTAATCCAGAGAAATTATTTAATTTATCTCCTATTAATTTTACTGTTTCTGTTCCTAATATTTCTCCATTTTTATTACTTATTTCTTTTACTCTTCCTCTTATCTTTCCTGTTGAAACTAATTTTCCTTCATCATTTTCTAATTTATCTGCATTTAACTCTTGGATATTTCCTTTTATTAGTCCACCTTTGTTTACTATTATTTTTCCATTAAAACTTAAGGCTCCTAAAGAGTCTATTTTTCCTTTATTATTTCCTGTTACATTTCCTAGACTTATTTCTCTTCCTCTTATTACTCCTTCTGTATTATCTAGATCTCCTGTAATACTTATTCCTTTTTCTTTATTCTTATCATCTTCTATATCTTTTTGATTTTTATTTTCTTCTTTCTTTATATCTTCTTTTGTTAGACCATCTGATAAGATATAGCCCTTTACATTTGATGTTTCTTTTACATCAAGTGCTATTTTCCCATTACTCTTAATTAATCCAGAGAAATTATCTAGTTTATCTCCTATTAATTTTACAGTTTCTGTTCCTAAGATTTCCCCATTTTTATTACTTATTTCTTTTACTCTTCCTCTTATCTTTCCTGTTGATAATAACTTTCCTCCATCATTTTCTAATTTATCTGCATTTAATTCTTGAATATTTCCTGTTATTAATCCACCTTTATTTACTATTATTTTTCCATTAAAACTTAAGGCTCCTAGAGAGTCTATCTTCCCTTTATTATTTCCTGTTACATTTCCTAGATTTACTTCTCTTCCTCTTATTACTCCTTCTGTATTATCTAGATCTCCTGTAATATTTATTCCTTTTTCTTTATTCTTGACTTCTGCTATATTTTCTGTATTTTTATTTTCTTCTTTCTTTACATCCTCTTTTGTTAGACCATCTGATAAAATATAGCCTTTTACATTTGATGTTTCTTTTGCATTTATTTCTATTTTTTGATTACTTCTTATTTCCCCATTATTGTTATTAAGTTTATTTCCTGCTATATTTATTTTTTCTGTTGCAAATATTTCTCCACTATTTTGTATTTGATTTGCATTTATTTTTATTTTCCCTTGTGCTTCTATCTTTGCAGTAATATTAGTCTTTTCACTTTCTATATCTAATGATTTTTTACCTAATGCCTTTTCCAAATATCCTGTTACAACTTTTGCATTTATTTCTGTTTCTCTTGCTTTTACTTTAACTTTTTTTGCAACAGTAGTTTTTCCATTCATTTTTACTTTTTGAGTAGTTTTATATTTTAAGTCTTTTCCTGAATCTACCTGTGCTGTTGTTATATCTCCATTTGCTGTAATTACTATATCATCTACACTTACTAAGTCTCCTTTTGTATTTACTCCTGCACCTTTATCATTTGAAATTATATCTATTTTTCCAGCATACATACTTCCAACTGATTTTCCATCTATTGCTATTCCTTTATATGTTTCACCTTTACTTTTTACTTCTTTTGTCTTGTATTCATATGTTTGTCCTCCAGCTGAAACCAATAGTCTTGTTTCTTTTGAAGCTTTTATTACTCCTGATACATCAATAGTTTTTCCTAAAAGTTCAAGTTCTGTAAGATTTAGAGCATTTAAACCTTTCTCACCTATTCCTATTTGACCTTGTGACACATTTATTGCAACAAGATCTCCATTTTTCATTTCTAAACTTCCTGTTGTTAATGTCACTCTATCAGTGTTTAAAAAATTTCCTCCATTTACATAAACTCCATTTCTGTTTGCCATTACAAGATCTGCTCTTTTACCAGCAACTTCAACTGTTCCGTTTATATTAGTTCTATTTTTTCCTGTTACTTCTGTTATTATTAAATTTGCAGCTATGCTATTATCAAGATTTCTATTTCTTGCTACATAACCAGCTATTTTTGTATTTGCTACTATATCTTTATTGTTATTTAAAATTAAACCCTGCTCGCTAACTTGTAATTCTTTCAGGGAGTTATAACTTGTTCCATTTTTATTTGGTGCTGCTATATCTAATTGATCTATTCCTGAAGCTGTTTTTGTTGCTCTTGTCCCTATACTTGCAGGATCGGGTACTACCTCAGCAAATATGTTAAAACTGAAAAGTAATAACATTATGAAAGTTATTGTTTTTCTTAATAATTTATTTCTAAAATATCCTTTTACAAATAATACTTTTTTGTCAGTCATTTTTCTCACTCTCCTAATCCCTTACTTTACTTCAATGCTAACATAATTTTCCCAATATTTCAATTTAATTTTACCAAAAATACCTTGTTATCTCAAGCTCTTTTAAAAAAAATGCCGATAGAAAACTTCTTCTATCAGCACTATTATATTCCCTATTGTACTTGTACTCCATCTTTAAATATTCCTTGTTGAGCTACTTGACCATTTGGTCCATATTTTTTAACTATACCATCTAATTGTCCATCTTTATATGTAGCTTCAAAGTCTATTTGACCATTTGGATAGAAATGTTTTTCGTAAACTAATCTTCCATTATTACTTACATACTTCTCATATTCTATATTACCATTTTCATAGTATATTGTATTTATTCCTTCTTCATAACCATTTTTATAATTTTCTTTAGATTTAACTTTTCCACTTGGATAATAAGTAACCCCTGTTCCATCTAATAAACCATTTTTAACTTCTAATAATCCTTGAACCTTCCCATTCTGAACCTCCCACGACTGACACCCTATGAGTGCTAGAGTCGCAGGGTTCTTGGGTAGTAGTTGCTTCTGTTAGCCAACTAAATTTACCAAGCTATCCCCATAGTTCCTACGGTTCATATATTGTAT
>QWCT01002410.1_pt1 | contig 17318 bp, 16 predicted proteins | sample 1972681 | NCBI WGS metagenome assembly QWCT01 (sample SAMN09866701, study PRJNA288562) | Human oral metagenome isolate pre3_saliva, whole genome shotgun sequencing... | isolation source: mouth | host: Homo sapiens | place: USA: California | reverse complement strand
AGGAGGAGTAGATTCTTCTGTAGTAGCTGCATTATTAGACAAAGCTATTGGAGATCAACTAATCTGTATGTTTATCGATCACGGTTTACTTCGTAAAGGCGAAGCTGAAGGTGTTATGAATACATTCAGTAAAGAAATCGAAGGTGGATTCAATATGAATCTTATTAAAATCGATGCTAAGGAAAGATTCCTTGGTAAACTTAAAGGAGTTAGCGATCCAGAGAAAAAACGTAAAATTATCGGAAATGAGTTCGTATATGTATTTGATGAAGAATGTGCAAAATTACACGACGTACCATTCTTAGCACAAGGTACTCTTTATACTGACGTTATCGAATCTGGAACTAAAAATGCTCAAACAATCAAATCTCACCACAACGTAGGTGGATTACCAGAAGATATGCGTTTCTCTCTAATCGAGCCACTTAACACTTTATTCAAAGATGAAGTTCGTGCATTAGGAGAAGCACTTGGATTACCTCGTGAAATCGTTTGGCGTCAACCATTCCCAGGACCAGGATTAGGTATCCGCGTTCTTGGGGAAGTAACAGAAGAAAAATTACAAATCGTACGTGATAGTGACTTCATCTTACGTGATGTTATCGCTAAACGTGGATTAGAAGGAGAAGTATGGCAATACTTCACATGTCTTCCAGATATCCGTTCAGTAGGAGTTATGTTAGAAGAAATCTCTGCACGTATCGTAAACGAAGTAGCTCACGTTAACCGCGTAGTGTATGACATTACAAGCAAACCACCAGCAACGATTGAGTGGGAGTAGTTGCAAGAACCTATCAAACCCTTGATATAATAATATTATATCAAGGGTTTTTCTTATAGTTACAACCATTTTGCAACCAATAACATAAAATAAAAAACTCCTCTTAAAATTGAAATACTCAATTCAATTGAAGATAATTTAATTACAGTTAAAAAGATTACCGGCTCCTAAAATAATAATCAGCACTTTCCAGATTAAGTAGTAATAACTAATCTAATAAATCCTATTATTTTTTCTTTTTGAAATAGTATTTGTGTGGATTTCTAAGCCGTGTTACAATTTGAACAATATCAGTTACATCAAGTAATTCTTTGTTATTTTTAAAAGCCAAATAGTTATGAATGTCTAGAGCGTATCGTGATTCATCGAACGTAAATTGGCTGTAAAACATATGTTCTATGAATAACTTTATTTTGAAATCTTCGTCAAGTTCGCCTGTAATCCTAAATTCATCAGAATTGGGGGTTTTTATGTAATTATCTACAACAACATTAAAAAGTAGATCATTAGAATCAACTTGTTCTAAAAATGATTTAGTTGCCATGTATTCCTCTACGTTTACTTCATTGAAAGACAAAAGATAATTGCAAATTTCTCTTTCAATTTCATCACAAAACTCTTTTGAAAAAACCTTTGCTTTTGTTTTTGAAATTCTTTTTTCAGGCAAGTCATTATACTTTTTTAACAGTATACTACTTTTGTTAATGGTTCTATTGATTTTCATTCGTATATTATGATTAACTTTAGATTCTAATTCCGGTTCTACCACAATATCGTATTTTAACATTAAATAATCAATGAATTCATTGATTGTTTTTCCTTCTTGCATTGAACATTCCTCCTTACTACTATGTCATTATATCATTTTTCGAATCACATATCAACAAAAAAAACGTAAAATAACAACGTTAGTGAATAGATTTTATATAAAAACCTTTTAAAAAAAGGTTTTTTTGAAGTCTTTCAAAGAGCACTTGACAGGAGTGTGAATCGATGGTATAATGTAAGTACAACGTCGGGAGATGTAGTTAATACACGAAGGGTAGAAAGGAATGAAGTAAAATGCTAGATATATTAAATAGTCGATTACCAGGTGATCCATACGCTGAATATAGTCATACAACCTTAACAGCATTCATGAAGAGCGAGTTTATGACAGCTCGATTTGAAGAGTGTGAAAAAGACAAAACAAAACTAAGTAAGTTAATTTGTGAGTACCTGAATAAGGACAATGAATATAAAGTCTATAAAGGTGAACTTCTACGCGCATTTGAAGATGGAATACGTGAAGAAATTCAACTTGAAGTAATGCGAGAGTTTAAACGCAATTATCTTGCCAAACATGGTAAGAACAGAAAAAAACTATTCGCAAAAATTTGCAAATAGCTTTATAATAATTAAATAGAAAAAGAGCAAGCTCTCGCCAAAGTTCCTGCTTATCAATTTCCTTATATTGTATACTATTATTTTAAATGGCTTTTTAAAAAAAGTCAAGATAAAAGTAAAGAAATTGATGAAAGTTCCTTTGTCGAGTAGCGCGCTCGAAGAAAGGGACATTTTTTTGACTATTAGCAACCTATAAACAGATTTAATTCCCAAAAAACGCTAACATAGTGAGATATATAAAACCCTTAATTTTTAAGGAATTATGGCAGCGTACATAAGACAAGTGTTAAAACGTCGATATATTCCTCTTCGTTGACTGCACCTAATGTTTCTGGAGAAGAATTGAAAACAGAAATAAGTAAATATAACATTGCTTTTAAAAAAATGTTTGAACGGAAAAAATATAAAAATGTAGTTAAGGGATATTTGAGAAAATTAGAGGTAACTTATAACAAAAAAAGTAATACTTATTACCCTCATTTTCATGTATTAATTAGCGTTAGTTCTAGATATTTTGTAGAAAAAGGTGAATATATAAAACGTGATGAATGGCTGAGAGATTGGCAAGAAGTAATGCAAGATAATACTATTACTCAAGTTGATGTTCGTAGAGTAAAGATGTCAAATAGTTTAGAATTAGATAAAAGTATATTAGAGCTAACAAAGTATATTTCGAAAGATAGTAATTATTTAATTAATGAACAGGTGTTTGAATGTTTTTACAAAGGATTAAGAGGGAAAAGAACTTATTCTTTTAGTGGCGATTTTAAAATTGCTAGAGATAAATTTAAAAAAGGGGAGTTAGATTATTTGATACCAGACGATAAAACAGAATGGTATTATTTAATTAAAAATGTATGGGAAAATGGTAATTATAGGGGAATTATTGAAATTATAACTGATAATAATATAAAAAAATAAAATAAAAAATTAAATTAAAAAAAGGAGAAAAAAACAATGTTAAGTATTAATGATGTTGAAATAAATATAGATTGGGAATCAGAAGAGGCTTATGTTTTGTGTAACGAAGAAGAATTTGTTGCTACAATACATGAGGGTGATGTAGATGTTATTGGAGACCAAGCTGTTTATGTAAACTTATTATTGAATGACAGAAATTTAGACAGTTCTTTTAATATTTTAGATTCTGGACATAGTGATATGAGTAGAGAAGAAAAAGAGGAGCTTATAAAACAAGAAATAATAGGTTTATTAAATGAGTATTATGAATCGATTGAATAAAAATTAATAAAATAGAAAAAGATGACATCTTTAAAAAATTGTACCGATCCAAAAAGTTAGAAAAAAAACTAACATTATGGGTCGGTACACTTAGTAAAAAGGCTTTTTTTGAAAATAATAAATATTAAATTTTTATAATATAATTTTAATATTTACCCACATTTTGTCCAAGTTATATTGTATAATTATCATAGGTAATAATAAAATAAGGAGACTATATTATGAATAAAAAAATTATTACAATTATTACAAGTATTATAGGTATTATTGTTTTAGTTGCTGCATTCTTTTTCTATCAGCATTCTGGAAAAAACGATTTAAAGGCAGAACACACTAAATACTTAGCTCTTATCAATGACAATCATGATTTTGATGGAGGTATTAAAAGATTAGAAACTCTTGATACTGACGAAGGCCAAGAAATTTTTAAAAACATAAAAACTGAAATCAAAATTACTAAAGAATTGAAAAACATCGACACAAGTCTTGATAATAAAGATGTCGATGCAGCTAAAAAATCTTTAGAAAAAGTCGATACTCTTACTGTAGACAATACTTTCGATAAAGCTATAGAATGGTTAAAAGAAGATATTACCAATTATGACAAAGCTAAAAAAGAAATAGACGAAGATAAATCTGGTAACATCAGTTCAATTATTGATAAGTATAAATTTAATCATAGTGCGTTAAAGGCTAAGTTAAGCAAACCTGAAGTGAAAAAAGATGCAGAAAACAAACAAACTTCCGAAAATAAACAAACTTCCGAAACTAAAACAAAAGTAGTTTCAGGTAATATTGCTTCTACTGGAGGAATTGGAGATAACGACGTTATACCTGCTGGTTCTTCATATGTATTTAGTGGTAGTGTAACTGATTCAACAACCTATAAAGAATTCAGACAAACTAATGCTTATCAAACTATCGCAACTAATTATGTTGGATTTAATGCTAGTAACGCAGAAATTAAAGCTTGCTTAGAATGGTTAATTAAAAAAGGTAGAGAAGGTGCTCAAACCTTACCAAGTACACAAGAATATAAAACTACTTTCGGTAGATAAATATTTATATTTCAAGTCTAGTATAAAACTATATTAATTCAAAAACACATAACCTAACATTACCTTGTAAGTTATGTGTTTTTTTCATCCCCTTCTCCACAATAAATTTAGTAATTATCAAAGTATGATATTTATCTTAAATTTACAATATAATTTTATTGTATTTCAGAAAGATCATTAGTAAATTTCTTTTGTTACTGCCCGTTATTACTCTTATTTCTTTTTCAAGCCAAAACAATCTGCTATAAGTAAGAAAGAGGAGTATACAAGAAAAATAAGTAATAAAAAACTTAATAAAGGATCTATCATTATTCTTGCTCGTTTCTCTTGGCCAAGCCCTCGTTCAGTTTATCATATCTTTCTTGACGAATTTTTTAGGTTTCTGAACATTATCAAGAATATCTGTCACCCTTCTGATGGGAGAATCTAGACAAAGTTCTCATATTATATTTCTGCAATTCATTTGAATTTTCAATTATATATATATTAATTTCTTAATTACTACTTTTCAAAAAATTTAAAACTGTTCTATTAAAATCGGAAACTTCTTGATGGACTGCATGACCAGATTTTTCAAAAATAAGTTTCTGACAATTGATTTTTTTAGCAAGTTCATTAGAAAATTCTACTGGGATAACTTGATCTAATGCAGCACCTATGACCAGAGTTTTAGCTTGGATTTTATCTAATTTATCAAAAACATTAAATTTTAAGCACGATCTAGCTAAAACAATAAATCTATCAAGCTGATCTAATTTCGGCTTAAATAAAATTTGTACTAATATAGATAACCACTTATTTTTTGCTATATATCCTTTTGAATAAACAGTTTCAATCATATTTTTTTGCAGTTCTTGTAACTTACCATTTTCAGCTAGAACAATCCATCTATCTACGACCTTGTTTGTTGTAGGATTATTTCTTGATGTAGTTGCCGCTAATACTAGTTTGTCAACAATATCAGGATAATTTATAGCTAATAGTTGTGCAATCATCCCCCCTTGAGATACCCCTACAACATCTACTTTATCTATTTTCAACTTTTTTATACAATAAGCAATTTCTTCCACCATATCACTTATCTCATAATTCTTATTGATATGTTCTTTATGATCAAATATAAAAACTTTATATTCCCTCAAAAAATTTCTATAGAAAAAAGCAAGTTGTAAAGCTTTTCCTTTTATCCGCTCGGTATTCAAACCTGGTATTAATAATAAATTCTTTTTTCCATAACCAAATGAAACATAATTGACTATATCATCATCGTATAATTTAATTTGACAATTTTTTGCAGAAAACATAATATATACCTTTCTTAATTAGTTACTTATGCAATTAATTATACCATATTTATATATCACCTACCAAAAAAATATAGTTCGCATCCATATCCTAAGCAACACCAACAAACTTCTCTAGATTTCAATAAATTTAGTAATTATCAAAGTATTATATATATAACTTAAATTTACAATATAATTTTATTATTTTCTGAAAAAATATTGCAATAATATCTTTATTTTCATCGTATTACAGCTTTTTTCTTACTAAAATTTTTTATCAATATTTCGAAACTTTATTACATTTTTTAGTTGATTTATTTGATAGAATATGCTAAATTATCTATTGTTGAGATATATTATGAAATCAAAAATAATATAAAGGAGACAACAGTTTATGAAGAAAATATTAATAACTAAAAAAACAAGTATGATTTCTACTTTTATTCTCACTGCAACATTAAGCTATCTATTATATAATTACACTTTACTAGGAGTAGCTTTAGCCAGTATTTATATTTTGGCTACAGGAATATTAAACTGCAAATATAAAACAAATAATAAACTAATCAACTATACATCTATTATATTTGCAACACTAATGATTTACTTCTGGTTCTTGTGGTTGTTGAGGTTGTTGTTTTTTAACAACTGGTTTACGAGTTTTTACTCCGTTATTTCCTGCTGGTAATCTGTATTTTTTAACCTCTTGTTTAGGTTGCTGTTTTTTAGCAACTGGAACACGAGTTTTTGCACCATTGTTACCTGCTGGTACACGTAATGGTTTTTCTGATTTTACAACTGGTTTTTTCTCAGCATAGTAGTATCTCATATAAGCTTCCATTGGGTGGATAGATGCTTGAATAGAAATACCGTCCTCTTTAATTAATTGATAAGTTTTACCATTATAGTTTATTTCTTTTTTTACTTCTGGTAAATAATCTTTAAAATAACTAAGTGGTGTACTTAAGTCCGGACGTGGTACTTTTATTCTTTGTTTTGGAGATATTTCTAACCCATCACTTGTTTTTACATTATAACTAACAACTAAAGTTATTGGATCAACAAGCTCATCTCCGCTAGCTTTTTGATTTGAAGTTGCTCCATTATTTACATCCGCTGCTGCTGCAAACGGTGCTTGTGAAGTTACAGTTAAAGCTAAAGCTGTTAATGCAACAGTCAAAGTTTTTTGCAATTTATTCATAATACACTTTTTCCTCCTAATATTTTTAGCATAATAATTGCTTTAATATTATATATCAAATGTCCCTAATTTGTCAAAAAAAATCCTCTTTATCCCTTTATATTAGTTTTTCTAATATAAAAATAATAGTAAAGTAATTTTAACACCTGAAAAAATATTTAATAATTTATTGTTGATAATGAATATCTATAATTCCTCTGTATTTTTTAAGATATATTTGTGTATTATTTATAAATAGATCCCTCTTATAAAAACATAATATTTATAAAACACAAGTAAATAATGATATAATTGACCTAGAAAATAAGAAACAGGAGTAATAGCTAATGAGTTTAGATTTATTTATTTTTGAAAAAAGAGAAGAGATAAAAACTTCTCTAGATGTCCTAAGCTATCTAGAAGAATTTTCTCGATATGAAGAAGACAAAGACTATAATTCACTTGAAGGATGCTCTCCAGTTATAACTGCTTGGGCAAAAGAAATGTTTAAACATTTCCCTCCTATGAACGGCGAATATGCATTACCTGATGAAATTGCTTTTTCATCTGAGGATATCGAGGATCATTTAACTGACTATACTTTAGGAAAACATGGTGCTATATGTTCATTTTCTTATAATGTTATAGATGATGCATTGGATTTTCTTTTAGATATATTTGATGAGTATAATATTGGCGTTTATGACTTCAATAATATTGATAATATTATTGGTTTTGATATCGAAATTTTAAAATATAAAACAGAGAGTACCAATATTACTCCATGTACTTGGAACGAAGTAGAAAATTCTATTTATACCCTTGATAATCCAGAGAGAAAGTCAGCATATCTGTCACTATGGTTTAATATTAACGAAAAAAATAGTAGTTTTCTTCAATGTGCTCCAATCTATAAAGAACCTAGCTTCTTTTCTCGATTATTTAATAAGGATAAAACAACTGAAATTAATGGTTATGCTCTTGAATTGAAAAATGATAAAAATGTTTATCGAACAGTTATTCAAAACAAGAAACAATTAAGAGAGATTATAAAAAGTTGGTGTTTCAATAGAAAACTACCTGATATAAGTAAATATAAAAAAGTATCAAACTTATAATTAATAAGCAAAAAAGACAGGAAAAAATCCTCCTGTCTTTTACATATTATTAGTTACTTTTAATACTCTCTACATAGTATTTAGATTTTACATTTCCACCAGCGTACTGTTTATTATTAATTTTCAGTGTAATTGTTGAAATTTTTGTTTTTGTCATTTTATCTACAACATTGATCTTAATTTTATCACCTTCAACTACCCATTTATCTTGTGACTCAACTTCTTGCGGGTGATTATTACCCATTATTCTTGTAGTAAATGTGATAACATTATCACCTTTATAATAATAGACCTCATCTTCCTTAGGTACTGCATTAGATTTTGCTGAGTTTCCATCTTTTTCACTAAAGTGTGATCCTTCTAGTAAGTTAATCGCTTCTTCTTTAGTGTATGTTTTTGAAGAAACTGCATTGATAGCATCTAAGTAGTCTGCACTAGATACCGTAAATAATGTTTCTCCATTTGCAGCTTTTGTTGTTTTAATTTTTGATTGAGTAAGCCAGTGAAGTAAGTTTGTTTGAGATGATAATCTAGATACGTCATTGCCTGAAACACCTACTATGTCTACTAATTTTTTTGCTGCAGCAAAATCATGACTACCTGTTTTTACCGTTTGCGTATTATTATTATTTTTACTTTCACTATTTACACTGTTATTTTTATTGTTATTATTCTCATTATTACCAGTGTTTTCACTGTTATCTTTGTTTTCTGTAGTTTCTGTAGTATTTTGTTCTTTATTTGTATTGTTATCTTCTTCCTTTTTCTCTTCTGAAGAGTTATTTGATTGTTCTGTTTTTTTATTGTCATCTTCTTTGTTTTTTACATTTCCTTTTGTTGCACAACCAGTTATTATTAAAGCACCCGTTGCAAGCAAAGCTAATAGTTTCTTGTTATAAGCGCAATAATTGTTGCTACGAATGGGAACATATTCCAGAATGATACCGGAATTGGTAGATCTGGTGCTAAAATAGATACTTTTTCAGCAAATACTTTTGTTCCACCGAAGAACAGTGATGCTAAAGTAATTGTAATTGGGTTATATTTACCAAAGATAAGTGCTGCTAATGCTAAGTATCCAAATCCGTATACTGTGATTGCTGCGTTGAACCCTTGGCTGAATGTAGTAGCGATGATTGCTCCTGCTAATCCTGCTAAACATCCTGAGATAAATACCCCAATGTAACGATATTTAAATACATTTAATCCTAATGAATCACTTGCTTGTGGGTTTTCCCCTACAGAACGTAATCTTAATCCAAATGGACGTTTATAGATAACGTAGTAAGTAACACAAACTAGGATAATAGCTATAATGATCGTTGGATAAACTGTGAAATTACCAAGTATTGTATATCTTGGGAATCCACTAGCTAATAATAATTCATAAGTTCCGTTAAAGTGGTTTACTAAGAATAATGCGATAGCTGGTGTAATTAAGTTAATCGCTGTACCTGAGATTACTTGGTCAGCTTTTAAGTTAATACTAATAAAAGCGTGAATTAATGAAAGAAGTCCTCCACACGCTGTTGCCGCTAATAAGCAAAGTACTAATTGACCAAATGTAGGTGCTCCATCAAATGCACTAAGAGCTATGAAAGAAGCAACAAATGAACCGAAAATTACGAAACCATCAAGCGCAATATTTACAACCCCACTCTTTTCAGAATAGAAACCACCTATTGCTGCGATAAGTATAGGTACTGTATATTGCAACATTGAGTCTAATAGTGATAATATTGTATCCATCTATTTATCTCCTTTCTTTTTACTGCTTGCTGCTTTTTTAGAGAATTTGAAATCAAAGATTGATTTAGCAGCTACAAATAGAACGATTAATCCGATTAAAATATTTGCGATATCTTTTGGAATACCAACAAATGATAATTGAGGTGTTAATACACCTAAGAATCCAAATAGTAATGCTCCTAGTAATGAACCTAGAGCTGTATTAGCACCAATAAGTGCTACGGCGATACCCATGTATCCATATCCTTGGAATGTAGAACCTGCTACTACTTGTCCAACCGGCCCCATGTTGTAAAGAGCTCCACCTAGACCTGCAAATGCACCAGAAATAGCCATAGATAAGATTGTATTTCTATTAACTTTCATACCAACGAATTTAGATGCATTTGCGTTATAACCTACTGAACGTAGTTCGTAACCAAACACTGTTTTTTCCATAACGATATAGAAAATAATTACTCCAAAAATTGCAAAGAATAAATCTGTACCTAAACGGTGATTACTAAAGATTCCTTCGATAAGACTATTTTGTAAATATCCTGTACCATCTTCTGCAACGATTGGTTTAGAAATAATATCATTTGTTCCTTTAATAAATTTAGGAACAGCGAATTGTACGAAGTATAATGCTGTATAGTTTAACATAATTGTTACAACTACTTCACTGATATTAAATTTAGCTTTTAAATAACCAGCAATACCAGCCCAAATACCACCTACAATAATACCTGCTAGGATTGAACAAATTAATACTAAGTAAAAATTCATTCCTTCCATTTTGATAGCAACAAGACCTGCAAAAAGACCACCCATAATAAATTGTCCTTCTGCCCCAATATTGAATAACCCTGTTCTAAATGCAAAGGCTACTGATAAACCTGTACAAATAAGTGGAATTGTCGATACAAAAATTTCTGCTATACTGTTTGAATCAGAAAAAATGTCTCCAATAACACTTAAAACATCTTCTGGCGACGCTCCAATTGCCGAAATAAGAATTGCTCCTATAATAAACGAAGCTAATATTGGCAGCACCGCATTAGTTAAAACTTTTTTTAACATACGCTCTCCTCTCTACTTCTTAACCCCGGCCATTAGAAGACCTAGTTGTTCTTTAGTTACATTTTCATCATTGTCTACGACATCAATAATATTACCATTGTGAATAACTGCTATTCTGTCAGATAATGTTAGAATTTCATCTAAATCGTATGAGATTAATAATACTCCATTACCTTTATCACGGTAATTGATTAACATTTTATGAATACCATTTATCGCACCAACATCAAGTCCACGTGTAGGTTGTGTTGATACTAATAATTTTGGATCTAATTCTAATGCACGTCCAATAATAAGTTTTTGTTGGTTACCACCACTCATACTACGAGCAGCAATTTTTTCGTCACCAGCTTTACGCACATCATATTTTTCACAAAGCTCTTTAGCAAATTTAGAGATTGCTGGTTTTTTCAAGAATCCACGTGAAGAAAATTTCTCTGTATAGTAGTTTTCTAATACTGAGTTTTCTTCAACACTGAAATCAAGAACTAATCCATCTTTGTGTCTGTCTTCTGCAATAATTTCAAGACCTAATTCTTTACGTTTTGCTGTTGGAACTCCAGCAAGGTCTTTTCCATCAAAGACAATTTTTCCTTTAGTTTCTTTTAATAAAGCATTTAGTACTTCAACAAATTGTTGTTGACCGTTACCATCAACCCCAGCAATACCAAGGATTTCTCTTTCACGAACATCTAAGTTGAAGTCAGAAAGTATATCTTTTTTCTCTTCAGTATCTGCGTAAAGACCAGACACTTCTAATATTTTTTTCTTACCTTCTCTAGAACGTTCATATTTAATAATTTCTAGATCTTTACCAATCATAAGACTAGCAAGTTTTTCTTTTGTTGTGTCTGCTACTTCTACAGTTCCGAAGTATTCACCACGACGAATAATACTACAACGATCAGCTACTGCCATAATCTCGTTAAGTTTATGAGTGATTAATAAGATAGTTTTCCCTTCTGCTTGAAGATTCTTAAGAATTGCTAAAAACTCTTTAATTTCAGCAGGAGTTAAAACCGCTGTAGGTTCGTCAAAGATAAGAATATTAGCATCTCTATATAACATTTTTAGAATTTCTACCCTTTGTTGCATCCCAACTGTAATATCACCTACTAAGGCTTTCGGGTCTACTTCTAATCCATATTTTTTAGATAGTTCTGTAATTTTTTTAGCAGCAGAATCTAAATCGATTTTTCCGCCTTTTACTTCTTCCATTCCTAAGATTATATTCTCAGCAACAGTGAAGTTTTTAATTAATTTAAAGTGTTGGTGAACCATACCGATCCCAAGCTGATTAGCATGTTTAGGATCTTTAATGTCAACTTCTTTCCCATCTAATTTAATGACACCCTCTTCTTGATGGTACATACCAAAAAGAACGGACATCAACGTAGATTTACCAGCACCATTTTCACCAAGCAATGCATGAACTTCGTTCTTTTTCACCTGAATAGTAATGTCTTTATTTGCGTAGAAGTCACCAAACTTTTTAGTTATGTTTAGCATTTCTATAGCGTACATATATTTACCTCTCTTTTGTATATTGTTACTTATCTATTATAATATATTTTTGCAATCTAGTATAGCATTTAAGTGCGATTCTGTTAATTAATTTTATATTATTTATCAATTTTATAATTATAAAAATTAAAACTATAAAAACTGCATAATATCATTGTGTTTTCATGGTTACTTCCATAATTTTTCAAAGCTTAATATTGTAGAAAATTTTTTTAATTATTCACATTTCAAAAAATAATAATTACGTTTGCAAATTTATAGCTTTTTTAAAAAATTTTTCAATAAAAAAGGCCTAGTATAATACTAGACCTTTTTTTGAATTATAATTTTAAAAATTATAGTTCACCTTCGATATTTGCTTTATCTGTTACTTTATCTGCTTCAGGAGCTACAGTTGCTTTACCAGATTTAAGTGATTCTACAACTTCTTTAATTTTGTTGTTGATATCACTGCTTAAGTTTGGATTTTCAGCAGGTAGACCTACACCATCTTCTTTGATAGTGAATACTTTAGCTTTTCCACCTTCGAATTTACCAGCTTTGATAGCATCTAATACTTGAGTTACTGCAACATCGATACGTTTAACAGCAGATGTTAAGATTACAGATTTTTCTACATCTTTTCCATCTTTATCTTTAGCTTTGAATACACCTTCAGAATATTGGTCTTTATCTACACCAACGATCCAGTGTTTGATTTCTCCGCTTTCTTTAAGATCTTTAGTAGCTCTTTCTTGTGCTTCTTTAATTGAACCACTTCCAGTTCCACCAGCTGCTACGAAGATAACGTCAGCTCCAGCATCATACATAGTTGCTGCTAAAGTTTTACCTTTGTTAGTATCGTTGAATGATCCACTGTAGTTGTATACGATTTTGATGTCTTTGTTAGCAGCTTTAGCTCCTTGAACAAATCCTACACCAAATTTAACTACTGCAGGGATTTTAGCTCCACCGATAAATCCAACTTTACCAGTTTTTGATTGTAAAGCTGCTGCATATCCAGCTAAGTATCCTGCTTCGTGTTCAGCAAATGTAATAGATTCAACGTTTTTATTATCTACAGTTCCATCGATGAAGATGAATTTTTTATCTGCAAATGATTCTGCAACTTTTGGTAATTCTTTTTCGAAATAGAATCCTGCTAATGAAATAACATCAGCTGCTTTAGCTGCATTTTGTAAGTTAGCTGCGATATCACTTTGGTTTTTAGTTTCGATTGGGTTTAATGCTTTACCACCGTTTTTATCTACCCAAGCTTTAACAGCTTCTACGTTACTTTGGTTGAAACTTTTATCTTTTGCTCCACCTTCGTCAGTAACTACTCCGATTTTTAAATCAGATTTTGAAGATGAATCTTCTTTTTTCTCAGTTTTAGAAGAACATCCTACAAAGATAAGTGCTGCTGATAAAATAACAGCGATTAATGAAAATATCTTTTTCATAAACAAATAATCTCCTTTATTTATTTTTGTATATTGTTTATACCTAAATAATACCACATAATTGCATAAATATCAACATTTTATTTACTTTTTAAAAAATACTTTTATTATTGTTCGTATTAAGCGAAATTTAAGCGTATTTTTATCTAGTTATAAAGAGAATGTTCACTTTTTGCAATCTTATATATACATATACAGATAGAATTAAAGCATTTTCATAACTATAATTTATACTATTTATTTTATTAATACACATTTTTGATATTCTTTTCAAAAATACTTTGACATAATAAAAAAGTCTCACTAAATTTCTTTAGCAAGACTTTTATTATAATTATAGTTCACCTTCTAAATTAGTAACTGATCCTTTTGCTTTTAGCTCATCACCAGTTCCCACTACTTCTACCTTACCTGATTTAAGTTCTTCAATAGCTTTATCAATTTTAGTTTTATTGTCATCACTTAGGTTTGGATTTTCTTTTGGTAGCCCTACACCATTTTCTTTAATACCGAAGATATGTTCACCTTTTTCAAATTTATTTTCTTTGATTTCATTTAAGATTTTTGTTACTGCTACTTCGATATTTTTAACAGCTGATGTTAAGATTACAGATTTTTGGTATTCTTTTCCATTTTTATCTTTTCCTTTGAAAATACCTTCTTCGTATTGGTCTTTATCTACACCAACAACCCAGTGTTTAATTTCTCCGTCTTTAGACATATCAAGGTTACCACGTTCTTTTGCTTCTGAGATAACACCATTACCTGTATTACCTGCCGCTACAAAGATTACATCTGCACCTGAATCATACATAGTAGCTGCTAATGTTTTACCTTTATTTGTATCTGAAAATGTTCCACTGTAGTTGTACATGATTTTAATATCACTCTTAGCTGCTTTAGCACCTTGAACAAATCCAATTCCAAATCTTTCTACAGGTGGAATTTTAGTTCCTCCGATAAATCCAACTTTACCAGTTTTAGATTGTAATGCAGCTGTATAACCAGCTAGGTACCCTGCTTCTTGCTCTTTAAAGATAAGTGATGCTATATTTGGTGCATCAACAAAAGTATCAACATACATGAATTTTTTATCTTTATATTGTTCGGCAACTTTTGGTAATTCTTTTTCGAATTCATATCCTGCTAAAGAAATGATATCTGAAACTTTTGAAGCATTTTGAAGGTTTGCAGCCAAATCAGATTGGTTTTTTGATTCAACAACAACTGGATCTTTTGCTCCATTGGCCTTTGCCCATGCTTGTATAGCTTCTACGTTTGCTTGGTTAAAGCTTTTATCTTTAGCTCCGCCTTCACCGGTAACAACCCCTATTTTGTAGGAACTTTTTTCTTCAGTATTTGATTCTGATTTATTTTTTTTAGAAGAACATCCTACTACAATTAATGATAATGCAAGTAACATTGCAATAATAGTACGTAACTTTTTCATAATGACCTCCTATTTTTATGTACTAAGAACACAATAACACATTTTTAAACCGATTTCAATATTTTTTTACTATATTATTACAAAAGCTTAAATTTATTAAACATTTTAACAATTAAATATATAAAAAGTGTTAAATTTATATATTTCCTTAATTTTTTATGATATAATTGAATTGATTAAAGCATTTTCAGGAGGATTTATTTATGACTTATTATGAAAATATTGTGGAAACTGCGAATTATATTAAGAAGTATTTCAATGAGCCAATTGATTACGCAGTTGTCCTAGGAAGTGGAATTACATTAGAACTTGAAGAACAACAAGAGCTTGGTTACGAGGCTATTCCTCTTTTCCCAGGAAATAAACGTTCAAACCATGTTAAAGGGCATGCAAATAAACTTACTTTTGGGAAAATCTCAGGTAAAAATGTCCTTGTATTAAACGGGAGACTTCACTATTATGAAGGATACAAAATGAAAGAAGTTGCATTTATGACTTATGTTGTAAAATTCTTAGGTGCCAAAGGATTATTTATTACTAACGCTTGTGGCGCTATTAACACTAACTTTTCTGAAGGAGATATCGTTTGTCTAGATGATTTCATCTCTCTAGTAAGTAATAATCCTTTAATGGGAGAAAACGATCCTCGTCTTGGCGAGAGATTCGTTGATATGACTACTCCATTTAATCCATATTTAGTAGATAATCTTTTAGCATCTGCTGAAAAGCTAGATATCAAATTACACCGTGGTGTTTATGGATTCTTCCAAGGTCCATACTTTGAAACACGCGCTGAAATACAAGCATTTAAAACTATGGGATGTGACTTAGTTGGTATGTCAACTGTTCCTGAAGTCATTGCAGCTAACCACACTGGGCTTCCTGTTGCTGTATTAGCCTGCGCTACTAACATGGCAACTGGTATTCAAGAGAAAAAACACGACCATGAACATGTATTAAAAACAGCTCAAAAAATAAGTGTAAACCTTAAAAACTTACTTATTGAAACACTTAAAAACTTAGACTAAGGAGTGATTACTGATGGAAAAAACAATTTTTGAAAAAATTATCGATGGTGAAATTCCAAGTTATAAAATATATGAGGATGAACATGTATATAGCTTTCTAGATGTTTTCCCAATAACTAAGGGACACACACTTGTAATTCCTAAAAAACATAGCCGTAATATTTTTGATTGTGATCCTGAAACTGCTGCAAACATTGGTAGAGTTTTACCTAAGATTGCTAATGCTGTAAAAGAAGCTTATGGATGCGATGGTGTTAATATTTTCCAAAATAACGAAGAATATGCTGGACAAAGCGTCTTCCACTTACACTTCCATATAGTTCCTCGTTATAAAGATAAAGATATTAATTTCGATAATTTAGAAGTTAAATGGCCTCCACAAAAAGTTGAGCCTTCTGAATTCGAAGAAATTCAAAAAAATATTACTAAGAACCTATAATTATAAAAAAGAAAGAAGCAACGATTTAAATTATATCGTTGCTTCTTTTAAATATTATTATTTATCTTCTTTTGTTGCAAATAGAGATACAATTGAATCTAATGTAGTTCTTGGTTTAGCATGTTTTTTCTCTACATCTTCAATTTCATCATCAATATTATCAACCTTATTAATTAAATTTTCATTAGCATCTCTTATTTTTTCTTCAGCTAATTCTTCAACATCTTCTACTTTTTCTTTGATATCTTCAAATTTTTCTTTAGCTACTTCTTTAAATCCTTTTTCTTGTACTTCTTCTTTAAAGTCAACTGCAGATTCTTTAAATTCTTCAGCTTTTTCTACAGCACCTTCTTTGAAATCAACTGCTTTTTCTTCTACTTTTTCTTTGAAGCTTCCCATATTATCTTTGAAGCCTTCTACTCTTTCTGCAACTCTTTCTCTGAATCCTTTTTCTTCTACTTCTTCTTTAAAGTCTTCTACTTTTTCTTGAGCTGCTTCTTTTGCATCTTCTACTTTCTCTTCGAAGTCTTCTGCTTTTTCTTCTGCTACTTCTTTAGCATCTTCTACTTTTTC
>QWCT01001597.1_pt1 | contig 17427 bp, 18 predicted proteins | sample 1972681 | NCBI WGS metagenome assembly QWCT01 (sample SAMN09866701, study PRJNA288562) | Human oral metagenome isolate pre3_saliva, whole genome shotgun sequencing... | isolation source: mouth | host: Homo sapiens | place: USA: California | reverse complement strand
CTTCTGCTCGTGGCGCGCTGCACCGGTGCAGGAGCCGGAGGGGACGACGATGGCGTCCCACTGGCCGTCGAGCACGGGCTCGAAGGTCTTGACGTGGTTACGGGTGATCTTCGCGGCGTCTTCGAAGTAGCCGGTGTTTGCGTGCATCTGTCCGCAGCAGACCTGGTCTTCAGGGAAGACAACCTCGTGGCCGAGGCGTTCAAGCAGGGTCACTGTGGCCTGGGCAGCCTGGGGGAACATGACGTCTGCCAGGCAGGTGGAGAAGAGAGCGATGCGCACTGGGGGATCCTTCCTCGTGGGTGCTGTCCAACTCAGGTTATGACTGGGTCCGAGGTCCCAGCGGCCGTTTATGTCCAGACAACGCGGGTGAGGTTGAATTTGCCGCTATTTCTTGCGGAAAAATCTCCGCTGATAATCAACGAAAACTGGCCTCTCGTTGGGTGTTTTAGGACCTTCAGGGCGCGACTTAGCTCAGGGTGAGTTTTCGTTTTTCAGTTTTGCGATGATTCTGTGTGCACAAGAGGTCGCCCCGGCCTCGTTCCTGATTGAATTGTCTTCCTTGTGAGGAGGCATCGACGTCGATGCGGGAGTGGGAGGCTTGTTGATGAGGTGCTGGTGCGGACCTAGCCGCGCCTGAGCTTGTTGCTCGGGGGCAGTGCACTATTTGGGGAAGCATTGCACTAGATAGTAGGTAGTGCAATGCCCTCGTAACTAGTGCATTGCTGTCGTAACTAGTGCATTGCCTCCGGGCATCGCGCCTGGTGCTGGTCGGTTGGGGTGTCCGTTGCAGCCCTGTGATGAGACTTGTTACCGATGAGGCGTTACACCCGATCGGGAAGACGCAACCCCTGCAGGTAGCCGAATAATGGCTACGCATGTCAAGCCTCCGCATGGTGAGGCATCGTGCGCCAGGTGGAGGGACGAGGCCGGGGCGCGGTGGAGAGGACGAGGGGGAGCGCCGCGGGACTCAGGAGTGGCCGAGGGCGGTGAACACGAGAAGGTGGCAATCTTTGGACACGGCTAGCGCTTGTATGTCCATGGGGTCGAAATCGTGTGGGATCTTCTCCTTATCCGGTGCGAGCGCCTTGTCCGCGAACTCCGGGTCGATCGTCGTGAACTTGCACTCCTGGGGCACGTACTCGTAGAGATGAGGATAGATGCCTGGCAGGAGTGTGTTGGTGGCTTCTCCCTCGGCGAGGAGCTGGATCGTCTCGTCGGGGACGGTCGCAACAGCGGTGAGCCAGAACTCGGGATCCTGTGCGGGGATAAAGGCAAGTGCCGGGGAATACTCGACGACTACGTGCACCTCGCTCGCGTTCGTGTTCGGCCACCGAACGTTGACGGAATCGGTCCGATCTTTGACTGTCGGCGTCTCGTCACTTTTGAAGACGAACTCAGAGAAGCGCGGGTCCTGCGGGTACTGAGTCGGCGTGGCCGCCGGCGTGTTCCTGGGTATGAAGGGGTTGCACGCGGCGCAGAGTGCCGCGACTGCGAGGAGCGGCACGAGGGTTTTGAGTGCAAGCTTCATGAGTGTCCTTCAGGTCGGTGCGCTAGGCGTTGAGGCCATCGCCGGTGACGATAATGAGATTGCACTGCGCGGAGACCGCAAACTCGCGGATCTCGAATGATCCCCAATCCGAATAGATGGCTTCCGGATCGGTGCCGAGGACCTTGTTTGCAACGGCGGGGTCGACGGTTGTGAAAGCACATTCCTCGGGTACGTACTCGTACAGGAGAGGGTGGATGCCGGGCAACAACGAAGATGCGCCGACGCTGTCATCGACGAGCATGGTGATCGTCGTGTCGGGGACCTGTGCGACACCGGTCAGCCAGAATTGGCGGTCCGGCGTCGGCTGCCAGTCCGCGCCATCCCGGAAATGGGCTACGAGGACGTGGCCGGCGGTCGCTCCCAGTCCGGGTATGCGCTCGTTGAATGAGTCGACGCGCTCCTGAACGTTCAGCTCATCATCGGTCTCGTACGTGAATTCGGCGAAGCGCGGGTCCTGTGGATACTGAGTTGGTGTGGCCGCCGGCGTGTTCCTGGGTATGAACGGGTTGCACGCAGTGGCGAGCGCCACGGCCGCGAGCAGCGGCACGAGGGCCTTGAGTGCGAGCTTCATGTTTATCCTTGGCGCTCAATGACGAGGTCGGGTGAGGGTGGAATTAACGCGGCGGGTGAGAGTGTGTCTTGGCAGTGACGACTACGCAACTGTTCACTGGGATTGGCCAGGATACGAAGGGGGAGTGTAGTCATGCCCGAGCGCTGTCATGACGACCAGATGACAGTCCTTTGACACCGCGAATCCGGTGATCGGGATTGGGGTGAAGCCTTTCGTGGCCTTATCGATGTCTATCCCGAGGCGTTCGTCGGCGAATTTGGCGTCGATCGTAGTGAACTGGCAGTTCTGAGGGACGTGCTCATAGAGGCCGGGATAGATTCCGGGCAAGAGAGAGGTGTCGCCGATGTTGTTGTCAACCAGCTGAGCGATTGTCTCGTCCGGGACGGTCGCGACAGCGGTGATCCAAAATTCTGGTTCCGGCTGCGGAATGCCGAAACCCGAACGAGAGTATTCGACGGTGACGTAGGCATCCGTGGCTGCCAGTCCCGGCCAGCGGAAGTTGAGGGAGTCAACGCGCTGACGAACCTGTGGCTCTTCGTTGGAGTCGAAGACGAACTCGGCAAAGCGTGGATCCTTCGGGTACTGAGGAGCCGCCTTGTGTGCGAATGGGTTGCAGGCGGTGGCGAGCGCCGCGATGGCGAGCACGGAAAGGGACAGTCGAAAGAGTGATTTCATCGATCAAGCTCCGAAATACATCGAGATGTACACGTAGTTCTCGTAGACCGCCACACTGGTGGCGCGATAGATAATCCCCAGGTCCAGCGGTAGTGATGGCCCAGTCAGCCATGTTGCGGTGCTGAGGTGTGCGAGGCTGTCAGGTAGGTGGAGCTCGTCAGTGTATTCACCGGTGCAATTCTCGGCGAGGAAAGCAGTCCACTCGTCGGTGGCCTCCGCGCAGATGATCAGAAATCTATCCGAAGGTCCGATGAGGAGCTCTCCTGGGCGCAGGAAAACTCTGCGGTCCAGGATCTGGAAAAGAGTGTGGGCCGGAAATAAGCGGTCGAGCCACTCATCCGATAGTAGCTGTTGTGAACTCATAGTGGGCTGTATTTCTTGTAGTCGTCCGTCTTCTTTTCTTCTTTGTTTGCGGTGGTATTCGTATCGAGGATGGGTGGTTGTTCGCCGACTTTCCAGGTGTATGTGCGGGTTAGGCTGCCGCTGCTCTCGAAGCTCTTTCCCCACCCGAGCTCCTCAAAACGTCCATTGACAGCATCTGGTGTCCCTGAAGCGGGGTCGCTCTGGCCGTTGTTGAAATTCCACTTGTCCCGGGCATATACCGTGACAGTTGCGGTAACAGTGTCTCCCTCCACTTTGACGTCTGTGTCGGTGTACGTCGTGTGGCCGCCGATGGTTCTCTGCCAGTTTTCTGTTTGTGGGTAGTAGCCCTTTGGAGTGGAGTGTTTCGGGGAATAGAGAGTGAGGTCGGTGTGGCCGGCCATTACTGCCTCGTTTGCAGCCTGCAGGGAGGCGTTGAGGTCCAAGTTAACGCTGTTACGAACTCCTGCGTCTTCTTTATACGCCCTCGCATAGTCGAAAGTCTTGGGGGTGCCAGTATTTTCGCGGAAGTGCCCATAGAAATCGTACGCGTCGTGGTGTTCCAACACTTTGCCCGCCCCCTGACGGTAGGCCTCCCACTTGTACCAGTTCGCCCAGTCTTGCGGAGTGTCCTGGCCGGCTTTCGACCCGTGTTTGAAGTCGTTGTCCCACTGGATGCTTCGGTCGGGTTCAATCGTTGAGAAGCCCTGCGATGTCGTGTACGGTGTGACGCCGCCGATGGAGGTAATGGGAGCATGCTGATCGTATTGATCAAACGTTGAAACAAAAGCGAAGAGCTTCGTTTGGATGATGGAGGCATCGGCAAACCTTCTGCCGACTTGGTCGGGTGTGAGACTGCTCAGCAGCTCGAGAGTAGGGCGCACTATCCAGTCGTCGGAGATCGAGTAATCGTTGAGTTCAGCGTTATCAACGCAATTGATGACGTCGCGTTGGAGCTGCTGCTTGTTGGTGCGGTAGGTGGTGATGGCCGCCTGCGTCTGCTGGATCGACGTCATGTGATCGGTGATCTTCTGCTCGAGCGTATCCAGCTTGGCGATGATCGCCTGGGCGCTCTGTCCCTGCATGCCTGACGCGATTGTTTCCTTCGCGTGGGCGATGTCGTCTAGCTTCTCATGATTAGCTCGCAGCGCCTCGTCAAGCTCCATGATTGCGAAGGTAAAGCTGCTTAAGTCAAGTGCGTACAGTTCAGTTTTCGTAATCATCTGTGTCATCCCTCGGTAACTGTGCTGAAGGAACTGACAAGCGCGTTCTCCATCGCCTCGAACTCCCGGAGAGTCTCCAGCATGTCGGAGTGCATTGCCTTGAGCTCGTCCTGGATCGCGGCCTCTTCTTGGTTGAGCATATTGATGGGCCCGCTGATCCTCTGCGCGTAGACGCTACTGCAGGGATCTCCGGTGGGAGGCGTGACTTTTGTACAGGTTGCCGCTGCGTCGACGTATTGAGCGGCCGTGCGTAAGGCGTCGCTCGAAAAACTCAAGTCAGGCACTGTCGTCTCCTTTGTCCGTACTTCTGTTGGGAGCCTACAAGGGGGAGGTCCCGGGAAGCAACTTGCTTCCCGGGACCTCCCGAGCCCATCCGCCGTCGATCAGTGCGGCATGTAGGCGCCGAGCCAGCCCTGGGATGCAATGAACACCAGGGTGCACAGCACGAGGAGCAGGCCGATCGAGTAGGGGGCGGCCTTCTTGAGGATCTCCGCGTCGGAGCCCTTCGAATCCACCGCGGTCGCGGCGATTGCGAGGTTCTGCGGGGACACGATCTTGCCGATGCCGCCGCCGATGGTGTTGGCGGCCAGCAGGATCGATGGGTCGAGGCCCGCACCGGCTGCGGCGGTCGACTGCAGGTTCGCGAAGAGCGCGCCCGCCGAGGTTGCGGAGCCTGCGACGGCCGTGCCGATCCAGCCCAGGATGGGGGAGAGGAACGCGAAGGCCGCGCCCGTCGTCGCCAGGGCGGCGCCGATCGAGGTGGTCTGGCCGGAGAAGTTCATGACGAAGGCGAGGGCCATGACGGAGGCGATCGTCAGGATGGCCATGCGCAGCGAGTAGATGGTGCGCGGCAGGACCGCGAACATTTCACCCACGGAGGTCTGGAAACGGCCGTTCGAGGAGTTCGTGCCGTACACGATGGCGACGATGATGCCGGTGACGAAGATCCACGTGCCGGGGTTGGACAGGATCTGCAGGTTGTAGTTGGCAGCGGTCGACGGGGAGCCGTCGGCGGTCAGCAGGTTGCCGTAGATGCCGGGCCACGGGATCTTCACGTCAGTCGAGGAGAAGAAGGCGGCGATTGGCTTGGCCAGCTTCGTGATCGCGATGATGATGACGACGAGGACATAGGGCAGCAGGGCCAGTCCGATGCGCGAGCCGGTGGGCTTGTCGGCCTCGTCGGCCTCGGTCGCGCACTCCGCAGGGGTCGTCGGGCCCCAGACCAGCAGGAACACGTAGCAGGCGGCGAAGCCCAGCAGGGAGGCGACGACGGCGGTCAGCTCGTAGGAGACCGAGGGGGTGAAGAAGTGGGCGATGCCTGCCGCGGCACCGGCGACGAGGGCGAGTGGCCACAGCTGGCGCACGCCTCGTCCGCCGTCGAGGATGAACAGCATCAGGAACGGGATGAACAGACAGAAGATCCAGGTCAGGTGTCCCATGTTGCCGGCGACGACGACGGGGTCTGCGCCTCCGAGCTTGCCGGCGGTGGTCGTGGGGATTGCCATGGCGCCAAAGCCCACGTTGATGGCGTTACCGACGACGGTGACGACGGCGGCCTTGATCTTGGGGACGCCAAGGGTCACGAGCATGGCACACGTGATGGCAACGGGGGCGCCGAAGCCGGCCAGGCCCTCGAGTAGGCCGCAGAAGCACCAGGCGACGATGAGGGCCTGGGCGCGCTGGTCGCCCCGGCCGATCGTATTAAAGACGGCCTTCAGGTCGGAGCTGCGTCCGGACTTCTCGGTGAGGTTGTACAGCCACACGGCCGCGATGATGATGTAGATGATCGGCATGAAGCCCATCGCGGCGCCCTGCGTACCGGACAGGAGGGCCATACCGACGGGCATCTTGAAGGCGAACACCGCGATGCCCAGGGAGAGCACGAGGGAGATGATCGAGCACCAGTGGGTGGCGACCTTGAACGACGGCTGTCAGGAAGACATTCCCCGCGACTGCCGTCGTCGACGGGGTAAAGGATTGGGCTAACAAGAGAGAAGTCATGGCTGCTCCGCGCGTCAGTGTGTGGGACATTGGACCCAATTATCATGACATATGAACGCAGAGGCGTACACATATTTGAGCGTTTTTCTTTGTCATTTCTGTATGGGGGAGCGCGCCGCATCTCACGTCCAGTATGCGCAGCGTCTGCTCGCGGGCGGAGCCTCGTCGATAGACTACGAAGCGTGAAGACTACATCTGCCGTTCCCGTCCCCTCCGGCTCGCGCATGCCGATTCGTAAGTATCGGCCGTTCCTCGACACGAATCCCGTGGACCTGCCGGATCGCCAGTGGCCCTCCAAGCGCATCACGAAGGCGCCGCGTTGGATGTCCACCGACCTGCGCGATGGCAACCAGGCCCTCATCGAGCCGATGGACCCGGCCCGCAAGCGCCGCATGTTCGACCTGCTCATTAAGCTGGGTTATAAGGAGATCGAAATCGGTTTCCCCGCGGCCTCGCAGACCGACTACGACTTCGTGCGCTCCCTCATTGAGGACGACGCGGTGCCCGAGGACGTGACGATCTCGGTGCTCACCCAGTCGCGCCCCGAGCTGATCGAGCGCACGGTCGAGGCCATGGTGGGCTTCCCGCGTGCGACGGTGCACCTCTACAACGCGACGGCCCCCGTGTTCCGCGAGGTCGTGTTCCATGCGGATAAGGCGCAGACGATCGAGCTCGCTCAGTCCGGTGCGCGCGAGATTATTGCGCAGGCCGAGAAGCGCCTGGGTGATGAGACGATCTTCGGATTCGAGTACTCGCCCGAGATCTTCGTGGACACCGAGCTCGATTTCGCCCTCGAGGCGTGCGAGTCCGTCATGGACGTGTGGGAGCCGGGCGAGGGGCGCGAGATCGTCCTGAACCTGCCCTCCACGGTGGAGCGTTCCACCCCGAACGTGTTCGCGGATCAGATCGAGTGGATGAGCCGCAACCTGAGCCGCCGCGAGTATGTCGCGCTCAGCGTGCACCCGCACAACGACCGTGGCACGGGCGTGGCGACGGCCGAGCTGGCGCTCCTGGCCGGCGCGGACCGCATCGAGGGCTGCCTGCTGGGTCAGGGTGAGCGCACCGGTAACGTCGACCTGGTGACGCTGGGCCTGAACCTGTTCAGCCAGGGCATTGATCCGGGCATCGACTTCTCGGATGTGGACTCGATTCGTCGCACGGTCGAGTACTGCACGCAGATGGAGACCTCGCCGCGCGCCCCCTACGTCGGCGACCTCGTGTACACGAGCTTCTCCGGTTCCCACCAGGACGCGATCAAGAAGGGCTTCACGGCCCGCAAGGCCAAGGTTGACGCGGCCGGCGGCGACGAGGAAGCGGTCGTGTGGGAGCTGCCCTACCTGCCGATCGACCCGCACGACGTGGGCCGCTCGTACGAGGCCGTGGTGCGCGTGAACTCGCAGTCTGGCAAGGGCGGCGTCGCCTACCTCATGTCGACGGCGCACGCCCTGGAGCTGCCGCGTCGTCTGCAGGTGGAGTTCTCCCGCATCGTCCAGCGCCACACCGACACCTACGGCGGCGAGATCAATGCGGCCACGCTGTGGCAGATCTTCGCGGACGAGTACTTGCCCACGAGTGCCGCTCCCGGTCTGGAGCCGTGGGGCCGCTTCGAGATGCGTTCCTCGCAGGTCTCGTCGATCGACGACGAGCACGTCGAGCTCAATGCGACGCTCACGGACGGCGGCGAGACCGTGAAGGTGCAGGCCACCGGTACGGGCCCGATCGACGCCTTCGTCTCGGCGCTGCACGAGTTTGACCTGGACGTCCGCATCCTCGACTACTCCGAGCACGCGATGAGCCAGGGCCGCGACGCCCGCGCCGCCGCCTATGTGGAGGCTGCGGTCGACGGACAGATCGTGTGGGGCGTCGGCATCGACTCCTCGATCACGCGCGCTTCCTACAAGGCCGTCATCTCCGCGGTCAACCGCGCCCTGCGCTAAGCGCTCGCAGACAGATAGGGCGAACCCCGGCCTCGTTGATGGAGAAACGAGGCCGGGGTTCGTCGTGTCTTCAGGCGCGCGTGGCGGCCGGGATCGGGTTGGCCGCGAGGGCCTCGAGGGATCGGCGCACCTGGCCGTCGAGGACGCGGGCGATACGCTCGGTGAGGATGTAGGGGTCGGCGCTCATGCCGGTCGCAAGCCACTGAGAGATATGGCCGAGAATGGCGAGGGTGAAGTGGTCGGTGACGAACACTCGATCGTCTTCGGTGACGGGCAGGTCGGCGCTGTGCTGATCGACGATGGGTTCCATGACGGCGCGCAGCTGCTTGTGCAGGAATATCTGCAGATCCTCCATGCCGAGGGAGGAGACGACGGAACGGGTCTCTTCGGGATGGTTTTGTATCCATACGAACATGGCGAGCAGGCCATCGGACCAGTCCTCGTAGGTAGCGTGAGCGATAATCTGGTCGGCGACCTCGCGCTTGAAGACCCACACGGTCAGGTCTCGGATGTCAGAGAAGTGGTAGTAGAAGGCCTGGCGGGTCACGCCGGCAGTGCGTGTGATTCCGGAGACCGTCACCTTCGACAGTGGGACGGTCGTGAGGGCATCGCGCAGGGCTTCTGCGAGCCGCTCTTTCGCATCGGGGTGGGGCATCAGTGATCCTCGGCGACAAGAAACAATGAGGTTACGTGCGAACTATACATGCAGATTCGCGGAACTGCTCAATGCGTGTTTAGACAGAACTGACCAATCGTATAGCGAGGCCCTGGTCACGCGTCTAGGAATTGGTTGTCACGATTTTGTTGCGGATATGCGCCAGGCCCCGGTCTCGTTGGTGGAACGAGGCCGGGGCCTGGGGTGAGCTGTGTCTGCCCTTGTGCGGTTGGTGGGAATTTACCGCATTACTTGACGAGACGGCCCAGAGCAGGGGTGGTCTGGTCGGTCATGAGCACTCGCATGCGCGCAATCGCGAGCGAGGGGTTGACCTCCAGGCCGGAGAGCATCCACTGAGCCATGTGGGCGGTGGTCGCCAGCGCGAAGTGCTGGGCGACGACGTCGCGCGCCGTAGCCGAGGCGGAGCCGGGCAGGCGGGACTCGATGAGTTCCTGAATCTGGGAGGCCAGGAATGCCCACAGGTCGTTTGCCTCGATGGTCTTCATGGCGGCGGCGGTCTCGTCACGATGGGCGTGCATCCACGTCATGGTCGCTTCGATGGCGTCGAGCCATTCTCCCGAACTGGTGGTCAGGTGCGCTGTGACTTCCTCGCGGAAAACCCAGGCGTTGAGGTCGTTCAGGGAGTTGAAGTGGTAGTAGAACGCTTGACGGGTGACCCCGGCAGAGCGTGTCAGTGCGCTGACAGAGATCTTTGACAGCGGGGTCTGCGTCAGGGCCTGACGCAGTGCGGTGCCAAGCTTTTCGCGGGCATCAATCGGCGGAGCCATTTGTTTCCTTCCTTCGACGGTTATGGGTAAACCATATCCAGTTACGAAGAAACTATCTACTCGAAAACCACTTGTCGGCTGTGTAACCGACCACGCTGTCAGTTTCTCATATATTGATGACAGTGCACGAGGGGGCGCTTGTCGATCGATGTGACAGAGCACTTCACAACAGATTTCGCCCAATGCGATGGTGGGCGGGCCTGCTCTCTCGGGCCGCGCGGTCGTGACACAATGTCCATGTGATGAAGTCCTATCGAGACGAGGCGATCGTCCTGCGTACCCACAAGCTGGGCGAAGCGGATCGCATCATCACGCTGCTGACCGCCGAGCACGGACAGGTGCGAGCCGTTGCCAAGGGCGTGCGCAAGACGACCTCAAAGTTCGGCGCGCGCGTCGAACCCTTCTCCGTCATCGACGCCCAGCTTCATCATGGGCGCACCCTCGATACCCTCACCCAGGTCGCCTCGATCGCCCAATACGGCGACGCCATCGCCGCCAACTACGACCTCTACCTCGCGGCCACCGTCGTCGTCGAAACCGCCGAGCGCCTCACCGCGGACGCGCACGACGGCACCCACTCGCAATACCTGCTCCTTCTTGGTGCTCTCAACGCCCTGGCGCGAGGCCGTCATGATCCGACCCTCATTCGCACGTCTTATACGCTGCGTGCCCTCGCCCTGGCCGGATGGGCCCCCTCGTGCTTCGACTGCGCCGTGTGTGGCACACAGGGGCCCCACTCCTCGTTCTCCATCCCCGACGGCGGCACCGTCTGTGACACCTGCCGCCCGCCCGGCGCCTCCTCGCCCGCGCCCGATACCGTCGCCCTCCTCGGCCAGCTGCTGAGCGGTGACTGGGAGCGGGCCGACCGGTGCGAACCATACGCGCGCACCGAGGCCTCGGGCCTCATCTCCTCGTACACTCAATGGCATCTGGAACGCCGTCTGCGCTCGCTGAGCGTCATCGATAGGAGCCACCCATGACCAACCTGCGACCCACCCCCATGGACCGCGCCCCGCAAGACCCCGCCGTGCCTCTGCTCGGCCCCGGTCAGTGGCACTGCGAGGCGCCCGTCTTTCGAAAGGGTGAGGTGCCCGCGCACGTCGCACTCATCATGGACGGAAACGGGCGGTGGGCCAATAGTCGAGGCCTGGCGCGCACCGAGGGGCACCGGGCGGGGGAGTACGCCCTCATGGACACGATCGCCGGTGCCATCGACGCGGGCGTGCGCTACCTGAGCGTCTACACCTTCTCCACCGAGAATTGGAAGCGCTCGCCCGCCGAGGTCTCCTTCATCATGAACTACGCCTCCGACGTGCTCGCGCGGCGCACCGACCAGCTCGCCCAGTGGGGCGTGCACGTGCGGTGGAGCGGGCGCCGGCCCAAGCTGTGGAAGAGCGTCATCAACGCGCTGGAGAAGGCCGATCGGGCGACCTCGCACTGCAAGACCCTCGATCTGGTCATGTGCGTCAACTACGGAGGTCGGGCCGAGCTGGCGGATGCTGCCCGGTCCATCGCCGAGGACGTCGCGGCCGGGCGCCTGAGCCCGCGCGGCGTCACCGAAAAGATGCTGTCTCGCCACCTCTACCTGCCCGACGTGCCCGACGTCGACCTCATGATCCGCACGTCAGGGGAGCAGCGCCTGTCTAACTACCTGCTGTGGCAGATGGCGTATGCGGAAATGATGTTCGTCGACACTCCCTGGCCCGCGTTCGACCGCGAGGAGCTGTGGGGGTGCCTGGAGGAGTTCGCGGGGCGCGAGCGTCGCTTCGGCGGCGCGATCGACCGCGTCGCACAGTCTTAGGCGTTGTCAGCTGCGAGCGCGGCGTTGACCTCGCGGCGCTTGCGGCGACCCCACGCGATCTTCGCGGCGATCAGCGCGGCGATGAGGACGAGGCCGGCCCAGCCCCAGGGGGAACCGGCGACGGCACGGATCGCCGCAGCGAAGACAGCGAGCGTGCCGAGGCCGTACAGCAGCGCCCACAGGACGCAGCCGGGAATCATGGCGATCGTGTAGGTGCTCCAGCGCATGCGCACCAGGCCCGCGCCCGCGTTGACCGCCGTCTGGATGCCCACCGTCAGGAAGCACAGGGGGATGACGATGATGCCCCACTTGTCCAGCATGGCCGCGCCCTTGCGGGGGACCGGTCCGTCGAACCAGCGGGCCATAGCCCCCAGGAAGCCCTGACGTCCCGTCGCCAGGACGGCACCCGAGGCTGCGCCGCGAGCCAGCCAGTAGGTTGCCTGCGCACGGAAGAGTACGACGAAGAAGAGGAAAACGAAGAGCCAGATGCCCTCTCGCGCAAAGGCGGGGACCATGGAATCGATTCCGGCGGCGAACATGACACTCCCAGAGTGAGGCTAATCAAACGAAGCCTATCCTAACCTACGCAAGAGGCCTGGGAAAGCGTCGTCCGCCTCCCAGGCCTCGCTTTGGCCGATGTGGCCTCAGCAGGTCATTTCTTCGACTGGCACGAGCTGCACACCCCGAAGAGCTCGAGGGAATGCGCGACATCTCCAAAACCGTGCGCCGCCGCGACCGAATCCACCCACGACTCGATCTGGGACTGCTCGATCTCCTCGGTGAAGCCACACTCGCGGCACACCAGGTGATGATGGTGGTGGTGCGTCGTGCACGAGCGGTACAGGGCTTCGCCGTCGGAGGAGCGCAGCGTGTCGACGCGGCCGTCGTCCGCGAGGCTCTGGAGCGATCGGTACACGGTCGCCAGGCCCACGCGCTGCCCCTGGACGTGCAGGTCTTCGAAGATCTGCTGGGCGCTACGGAAGTCGCTGACGCGGGTCAGCTCATCGAGGACGGCCTGACGCTGCTTCGTCATGCGCTGCATGGTGTTCCCTTCGTCATGATGCGTCTGCGTGAGCGAGGTGTTCGCGCTCCGGATGCTGGTTGTGGCCACGGGCCGCGCGAAGCCTGCGCACTCTGCGGATACGGTCCACAATAGCTCGGATCGTGAATCCGATCGCGTATAGGCCGATCGCGCCGATAACGATGGTCGCACCGGGCGACAGGTCGACGAAGTACGTGAGGGAGAGCCCCGAGGTGCAGATGATGACGCCAAGCGTCACCGCGATGCCCATTGTCGAGCGGAACGAGCGTGCTCCGAGCTGGGCGATTGCCACGGGGATGACCATGAGGGCGCTGACCAGCAGCGAGCCGACGACTCGCATCGCGACGGCCACGGTCAGTGCCGAGAGGATAGCGATGAGGAGGGACAGCGTGCGCACGGGCAGGCCCGTCGAGCGTGCGAAGTCCTCGTCGTTGGTCACCGAGAAGAGGGCGGGAGCCAGACCTACGCCGAGAGCCACGATCGCGATTCCGAGGAGCGTGATGAGCGTAATGTCGCTCCAACGCACGGTCGAGATCGAACCGAAGAGGTAGGAGTTCAGCTGAGCGGAGGTGCCGCCCGCCAGGCCGATCAGCAGGACGCCGCCGGCGATGCCGCCGTAAAACAGCATGGCCAGCGCGGTATCGCCCGACGTGCGACCGCTCTGGCACACCAGCTCGATCGTGATGGCGCCCAGCAGCGAGATGATGACCGCGCCCGGAATCGCCCAGGAGTCGGCGGGGCTCACGTTCGCGAACGTGCCCACGAGCCAGCCCAGCGCGACGCCGGTCAGAGAGATGTGGCCGATGCCGTCGCCGAGCATCGCCAGGCGCCGGTGGACCAGGTAGGTGCCGATGATTGGAGCCGTGAGGCCCACGATCAGGGCAGCGAGCAGCGAACGCTGCATCATTTGCGAGGACAGGAGGGTGCTCAGTGCGTCAATCATGCGTTGCTCCCGTCTAGATTCCGCTCACGAGGCCGTGGTCGCTTGCCGCGGGTCCCGTATCGGTTGTGGAATGGCAGTGATCGCCGCCGCCATGATGCTGTTCGTGGTCGTCCTCGATGTGGGGAGGGCCGTCGTAGGAGACGTGCCCCGCGCTGATGTGCAGCTCGCGATCCAGGAGCGGGCCGAGCTCGCCCAGCTCGTGCAGGACGATGAGGATCGTCGTCCCCTCCGCTTTGGCGTCGGCGACGATCTGCGCGAGGCGTGCTCGCGATGTCGCGTCGATTCCGGCCATCGGCTCGTCCATGATGAGCAGTTCGGGGCGTCGCACGAGGGCGCGCGCGATGAGGACGCGCTGTGCCTGCCCGCCCGAGAGGATGTTGAGCGGGGAGTGGGCGCGGTGGGCCATGCCGACGCGTTCGAGGGCGGCCAAGGCCTTCGCCGTGTCGCCCGGCAGCGCCCACAGGCGACGAGGACCGAGCAGGCCGGATCGCACGACCTCGATCGCGCTGGCGCTAATCGCTCCTCCCGAGGAGATGCGCTGGGGTACGTAGCCGATCTTGTTCCACGGCACGCGTCGGCGCGTGGAAATCGAGCGACCGAAGAGCTGGGCGTCGCCGCTCGTGATGGGCGCGGTGCCCAGCAGGGCCTTCAGGGTCGTGGACTTGCCCGATCCGTTCGAGCCCGTGATCGCCACGGTCTGGCCGGCGGGGATGTCGAGCGAGATCCCGTGGAGGATCAGGTCCGTATCCCAGGCCACGTGCAGGTTGTCGAGACGCACGACGGCGGTTGCCTCCGCGAAGGAGGCTCCCGCCGTCGTGGGGTTGTCAGTCGTTGTCACTGGCAGTCGAGGGCTTTCGTCAGGGCGTCAATGTTGGAGTTCATCGTCGCGGCGTAGTCCTTGGATGCGTCGGTCTGGGACTCGATCGGGTCGAGGACGGCGGTCGTGATGCCGAGGTCGTCGGCCAGGGTCTGAGCGACCTTGGGGTCGATGAGGGCCTCGGTGAAGATCGTCGTCACGCCCTGCTCCTTGGCGATCTGGGCAATCTCAGCCAGGCGCGCGGGGGAGGGGGAGGACTCGGGGTCGAGGCCGGAGATGCCGACCTGGGTCAGGCCCGTGCGGTCCGCCAGGTAACCGAAGGCGGTGTGGGCGGTGACGAAGGTCTTGACCTTGCAGCTCGAGGTCTTGGTGACCAGGGTGTCGCTCAGGGTGTTGAGCTCGTCGGCCAGGGCCTTCGCGTTCGCCTTGTAGACGTCGGCGTGGGCGGAGTCAGCCTCGGCGAGCTTGTCGCCCACCAGGGTGGCGGCCTTCGCCATGCGGGTGGGATCCAGCCAGAAGTGCGGGTCCGCGCTCATGTCGTGGTGGTGATCGTGGCCTTCGTGGTCGTGGCCTTCGTGGTCGTGGTTGTGACCCTCGTGATCGTGGCCTTCATGGTCGTGGTCGTGGGCCTCGGTCTTGCCGGACTGGGCCTCATCGGTGGCCTCGTCCTCGTCCTCGGAGGGGTGGTTCGCGTCGGTGCCCGCCTCGATCAGCTCGGCTGCGGAGGAAACGTCGATGACGGTCTTGGGGGCCTGCTGCTCGATGGCCTCGTCGACCGCGCTCTGGAAGCCCGCGAGGTAGATGACCGCGTCCGCAGAGGACAGGGAGTCAACCGTCTTGGGGGAGAGCTCGAGGTCGTGCGGCTCTGCGCCCTCCGGGGTCAGCGAGGTGACGGAGACGTGCTCGCCGCCGATCTTCTCAGCCAGGTACTGCAGGGGGTAGAACGAGGCCATGACGGTGAGTTTGCCGTCCTTGGAGGAGCCGCCGTTGGACGTGGACGGGGAGATGCAGGCGGACAGGGTGAGCGCTGTGGCAGCCGCGCATGCGGCAGCAAAGAATCTCTTCGACATGAAAATCATTCTCTTTGCAATTGAGAATCTTTGTCAATTCAATCTCGGTGCTCGGACCGCCGTGATCTGGGGAATTATCTGACGTGTCCCGTCGAGCCGCGCACGATGAGATCGGGCGAAAAGACGTAATCCGCGTGCGTGGGAACGTAGTCGGCTGTGTTCAATGCCTCGAAAAGGGCGCGCACGGCGGAGGCGACGATCGACTGCACGGGCTGGTGAATCGTCGTGAGTGCCGGATCCAGGTGGCTCATGAGGAACGTGTCATCGAAACCGATGACCGAGACGTCGCCCGGGACCGACAGGCCGAGCGAGAAGATCGTGCGGATCGCGCCGAGGGCCTGCAGGTCAGAACCCGTGATGATCGCCGTCACGCCGCGCTCCAGGAGGGCGTGCGTGTAGGCGGCTGCGGCCTCGTATGTATAGAAGGTCTCTTCGATGATGGGGGCGTGGTCTCCGATCAGCTCGCCCATCACCTGCGTGAACGCCTCGGCCTTGCGCAGTGCCGGGACGATGTGCGTGCGGCCGGTCAGAAGTGCGATGCGAGTGTGGCCCAGCTCGTGAAGGTGCGTGATCGCGGCACGGATGCCGAGAGAATCCGCGGTGGAAAAGTCGGGGGCCGGGACCTCCGGGCGGGCGCCGTTGATCGTGACGAAGGGGATTCCGCGCGCGGCGGCGTCGTGATAGGGGGAGAGGTCGGACAGGAGGTCGGCGTGCCTGCCGGAGACAAAGATGAGCCCGCTGACGCGGTGCTCGATGAGAGACGAGAGATGGTCGAACTCGGACGTCGCACCCGGCGTCTGCGTGCGGATGAGGGCGATGCCGCCCGCGCGAGAGATCTCCTCCTGGAGATGGTGGGCAAAGGAGGCAAAGATCGGGTTCGTCAGCTCCGGCACGATAACGCCGATCGTCGGGGTGCTCGGCGTGTGTTCACTGGGTGGACGGTCGTAGCCCAGCTCATCGATCGCCGTCAGGACTCTGCGGCGCGTGTCTTCGGAGACCTGGCCGACGCCGTTGAAAACGCGTGAAACAGTTGCGGTCGATACGCCCGCATGGGCCGCAATATCGGCCATGCTTGTACGATTTTTGGTCATCGGCTCAACTCTCCTTTGGGTGTCCGAGTGCAGCTGTTTCCCTACAAATGTAACAGCTTGCACACAATTGCGAAAATTGTTGCAGAAACAAAATCGGGCGTATTACAGTGACCATGTAGCAGGTCGCTGATGGAGGCGACCCGCCTGACCAACACAGGAGAAATAATGCGACGTGGCATCGCAGCGCTCGGCGTCCTCGCGGCGGCTACCGCCCTGGCCGCCTGCAACAACGGCACGACCTCTTCCTCGACCTCCTCGGACAGCGCGAACACCGACGCTGTGGCGACCCTGACGATCTGGGCGGACGACACCCGCTTCTCCCAGGTTGAGCACCTCGCCGAGGACTTCACCACCAACACCGGCGTGAAGGTCAACGTCGTGCAGAAGTCTGAAGCCGACATGGACACCGAGTTCACCACCCAGGTGCCCACCGGCAACGGCCCCGACCTGATCGTCATGGCCCACGACAAGCTGGGTGCACTCGTCGCTAACGGCGTCGTCGCCCCCGTGGACCTGGGCGAGGCCAAGTCCAACTTCGCAGACGTCGCCGTCAAGGCCGTCACCTACAACGGCCAGACCTACGGCGTTCCCTACGCCGTCGAGTCCGTTGCCCTGGTGCGCAACAACGCCCTCACCAAGGACGAGCCCAAGACGTACGACGACATGATCGCCTCGGGCAAGACCGCCGGCGTCGAGTACCCCTTCATCATCCAGATGGGCGACAAGGGCGACCCGTACCACTTCTACGGCTTCCAGACCTCCTTCGGCGCCCCCGTCTTCAACACCAACGCTGACGGTGAGTACACCTCCGAGCTGGCCATGGGCGGCTCCGGCGGCACCGACTTCGCAAACTGGCTGAAGGCACAGGCTGACGCGAAGGTGCTCTCCCCGTCCATCACGGGTG
>QWCT01000886.1_pt1 | contig 17457 bp, 7 predicted proteins | sample 1972681 | NCBI WGS metagenome assembly QWCT01 (sample SAMN09866701, study PRJNA288562) | Human oral metagenome isolate pre3_saliva, whole genome shotgun sequencing... | isolation source: mouth | host: Homo sapiens | place: USA: California | reverse complement strand
GAGCCTAAACCCATTTCAAGCGCATGTAGCATAGCGTAATCGCTATGCTCATTCCTTATAACCAAAATTCTCAAATATTTTATTTGCTTTAAAAATCTTGTATTTTTGAGCAAGAACTGATTTTTCAAAAGCTTCAGGATCACTTTCTTTAAGAGCTATTATCTTGTCTAGCTCTTTTTCAACTTCTCTTGCGTTTAGTAAGATTTCATACTGAAGTTTAACAAATGATTTATCAAATCCTTCAGGGTCATACTCTTTAAATGTTTCCATTACCGCCAATTGCTTCTCAATGTAATCTTTTACACTTATTCCAAGATATTTTAAAAAGAGCTCTGTTGGGAAGAATGGTATCTCAAGAGACAAAGAATATTCAAACTCTTTGCCTTCTTCTATGGCTTCTTCATAGCTATCTCTTATTTGTGTCATTATAGTCTGGTTCTCAAGCATAGAAAGAAATTCAAGATTTTTACAAGAAAAATCATGTGTGGTTGCCGCAAGATCATAATAGGCTTGTAAATTTTTAATATCCTCTTTGTTACAAAGTTTGCCATTCTTAAAAACACAACAATCTTTGGCTGTCATGTTTTTAACACCAGGACAATCATCTCTCATGTGTTCATAGGCGGCATACATATTTGACTCATCAGTTAATGGTTGAATAGGTAGCAATTTGCATTTAAGCGGTTTATTTTCATTATGGATGGAGCATAAGCCATCTTTTAATAAGAAGCAAGATTTTTCTGAGCCCCAAGCTCCCATAACAAATTCAAAAAAGACCGCCATCTTGCCAATATAGCTACCATCATCTTCTTGCATAGTAAGGATCGGCATAAAGCGAGGTGCTTCTTTACTTAGTCTCTTATCCTTAAGAATATAATCTAAACTCATAACATGCATAATTAGCGTTAGTGGTATCTTATCATAGACATTTTTCACCTCAGCTGGTAGCGCCATAGTTACTCCAACACAGCATTTTCCTCCACAATCAAACTCACATTTAAAATTAACAACTCTATCTGTTGATCTTTTTGTTTTAACAATCATTTTATCTCTCCTTCTTGTGTGTAACTTTTATTGCCCTACCCTTACGGATATTCTCCTCTTGTTTTGAGCCACCACCTAGAAGCTCTTTTGCTCTAGTGGCAACTGCAAACATCTGTTCTTTAGAGGCTGCACCTTCAAGTATCTTTTTGGCTCTAGTTATGGCTACGTAGTAGATGTTTATCTCCTCTATGTAGGTTTTTATATCTACTAGCTTTCCATTCCTTCTTTTTTGATTGCTGTCCTCAGAGGTAAAGTTTTTAAATAGTGGATAGTCGCTAGTGATAATAACCTTATCATACTCTAAGCCCTTAGCTGAGTGAGCAGTTACCAGGTAGATTGTATCTTTAGTTGGCTCTTCTTCACTCTTCATCTTAGCATATTTATAGACATTTCTTAGAGTATCAATGCCAAGATCATCAATAAGCTTCATAGCGCCATAGAGTTCATCAGTCTCTTTATCTTCAAGCTTCTCTATATATTCTCTCTCTAGTTGCTCTTTAGTCTTAAACTTCTCTAGCCACTTAAACTCTGGGCTAATTACCTTTCTATCTTGAAGCCAGTGGATGTAATTTACTACGTAGGCAAATAATACATCAACCCCACGAGGTAGTTGGCAACTAAAATAGCCTCTACCAGCTAGCTCTAACTCCATATAATCTCTTAACCTAGAAATGATCTCTCCATTTGTCCTAGATATGATTGCAGTAGATTGGCACGTCATATCTCTACCTCTAACACCTGTAACCATCTTAGGAGCTCTAGGGAAGTTATCAGGAAGGAAGACCTCTAAGAGATAGTTTGCTCTATCAAGGATAGCTTGAGTTGATCTAAAGTTGATTGTTAGAGTAAGTCTCTTAGTAGCCTCAATCTTCTCCATAATATTTGTAGCGCCTCTAAAACCATAGATGCTTTGGTGTGTATCGCCTACACAAATCTTAGGAGTTGAGAGCTCTTCAAGTATAGCCCAGGTGACAGGGTTAGTATCTTGTGCCTCATCTAGGATAATCATATCAAACTCATCACTTAGGAGTTCAGGGAATTTATGGCATAGGAGTTGAAACTCTTTTAAATAAGAGCTATGAGTGCTCTCTATCTCGCCATCTTGGATTAGCTTAAAGAACTCTATTGCTAATTCAGTAGTCTTTGGCTCAACTCCATTTCTCTTTAGAAAGGCCTTTAGTTGGAGTGCATTAGAGTTAAAGTAATCATTTAGGGCAAGTCCTATTCTATATGCGTAAGAGTCTGGGTTAAATCCCTTAGCTAGCCCATGATTTACTAAAATCTCTTTAATCTCATAGAAGTTATAATCTCTATTGCGTAGTTGTTTCTTATTGTGAGAGATTATATATTGATAGGCTAATGAGTGGATAGTTTTTACCACTGTATTTTTAGGAAATTTAGCACTAACACTTAGTTGCATATTCTTATTAAATACTAGGTATAGTATGCTCTTATTAGGGTTAGCCTTAGCTACCTCTAGACAAGTAGTCGTCTTACCACTACCTGCGCAAGCATTGACAAGTAAAATATCTCCAGTTGCAAGCCTCTTGCTTGTCTTTACCACTTCCTCTTGCTCTTGTGTTAACATAGTTTTGTATATAGCCTTTCAATTTTAAATATCTTAATATAACACAAAAATACTTATATATTACTTAAAATACAATATATTTCATCATATTTTTAGACAAAATAGCCTAAAACTAAAAGAAATAGCAAAAATGATATAATTACCACTAAATGCTAGTAATAGCGGATAATCACAAAACAGAAATTGGAGCAACTAAGGATTAGAATCACCTTTACGCTTAGACGCTTCGCTGCGACAGGTGATTACCAACAAAAGTCTCCTCTCTGACGCTCAGAGACTTTTAGAATATAATATAATAAAAGAAAAGTTCAATAAGAACGCAAGACCACAAAACAAATACAATTTACACTTATAAAAAGATTAGATTTAATCATCCATTAGATAGACGATTCAATCAATCTTAGTAGCATCATAATGATAGACTATAAATGCAGTTATAAAAGCACTCAAGTGCGATATATCACAAAAGATTAAGGACCTTGTACTCAAGCTCCTCATACTAATATTCTCGTAAAAACTAACGGATACACTACGTGTACTCCGCAAACTTTTACTAAACATCTAAATGATAGTATATAATTAATATAAAAGCCTTATAAGGCGAAAGATCACTAAATATTATTCCCGATACCTGGAAATACCTACCTATTCTGGTGAACAGGAGGGTGCTCCTGTTAACCAGAATTAACGGCAGATACCACTTTTAGTGATAGATTCAAAGATGTAAATAAAAAAAATGCCAATTAAGGCGCATAATCACTAAAATCTAAAGTAAACTCTAGAAGAATTAGTGCTGCAGCGGAACCTCACAAAGTAGAGGTTCCGCTACATCCGACTAATCTCCTTTTCAACTTTTAGTGATAGATTATTTTTTTGATTAAAATGCCTAGAAAAAGGCGTAGAAATGGTGATAAGATTGTTTACTTTAAGCAAAAGTTAAGATATTTTTTATTATATTTCTCTAGATTTAAAATCTATCTTGATTTTGATCGACAAACGTTTTATCCAAAGTTTTTCCGTGCCGAAAATGACTTCTCTTTCGTATCTGTCACCTTTTTTCGGCACACTTCTTTTAAAATTCTAAAGCCAAATCTTTAAAGTGATAGACTAAACTAACCTCACTAGCTAGAGCCTTTTTATGGCCTCTGATGACCATATCATTATTGGTTATTTCTATGCTGTCCATTTTTGAACTCAATAGTTCTAAAAAATTAGCAACGGTAATTATGCTATCTTTTGCTGTTTTCAGCGACTCAACTACGCTACTCTTTACGCCATCAATAGGATATTTAATGTTTAGTACCGCTTCAGTGGCATTTCCAAGAGCCAAAGCGATATTGTAGATGCTCTTCTCTCCTATGATAGCGTTAGATATTGAGGCTCTTACTCTCACCTGATCAGTTCTTATATATTTGTAACTCTCTATTACGTTGTTAGTGCTTATTTTTTTAGCACTAAACTCGATCTCTCTTCCCATCTAAAATCCTTTCTAACAATCAGTTACTGCATTTTCTAAGCAATAATCGAATCTATCTTTATGGTTGGCACTTGGGGCATCCTTGAAGATCATGTTAGTGCCAATGATCTCTATCTTATTTACCTCTTCAAGGAAGTAGATAAAGTTAGATAGGCTCATACGCCTTGTGTCGCTCTCTGGGTCAAATGAGGCAACATTGAGTTTTTTAAGCTCAATTATAGGGTAACCCTCTTCATTAAGTACATTTGGCAATTGCAAGCCTATAGTTAAACCTCCTTGGCTTCCATTGAGAGTTAAAGTGAAAAATAGAGTCTTAGCTCCTTCTTCAGGAAACTCGTCTGTTAGTCTTATAGAAAAGCCATCAAGCTCCATACGTTGAGAGCTAATATTCGTCCTTCCTGTTCCCGCAGCTATTCTTGATATTGATAAGAATAAAATCTTTTTACACATGATTAGCCCCTTGTTTTGCCCAAAAATATTTTCATCAGCGAGCGTGCTAGCTCTCCATCAGTTGTATCACCATTATAGTTGAAAATTATATCCACGCCATCAACAGAGGTAGTAATACTATGTCCTTTGCCTAGATGGATATATAACTCTAACCTATCAGCAACATCGATTAGCTCAAATTCATTGCCCATCTCAGCAAGATTGTTTAGGATAGATATATGAGTTGGTCTCATCTCATCTCTTAAGAAATCAAGCGATCTAATAAGCTTATGACCTAGCATAGTTTTTTCTAGTGTGCCATCTTCTTTTTTTTCAAATATGGCATCTTCAAACTTATTAGCAAGCTTCTCATCAAGCTCATCATAGATCATTGTTATTTGACCGCAAATCTTCTTGTAGAGCTTTTGATCATTACCTATGTAAATAGTTAAGCCCTCCTCATTAAAAGACGCCTTAGCAGCCCTGCGAAGCTCTGGGTCTTTGTCGGCAATTTCCATTAAAAGCCCACTAATGGTCTTGTAAACCTCTTGTCTTGTCTGAAAGTATTTAACTACTCTACCTAACATTTTTATCCTTTTTAATTTTTATCTTATTGTACTCAAAAATATTCTATCTATATTAGTTGCTGCTATATAGAATAGGCAGAACGAGCCAATACAGCCTGAAACGAATATTGTGTTGATTACCAATCTTTTCAATTTTATCTCCTTTTTGTAAACAGCAAAATCTTATCAAAAAAATACTTATAAAATACTTAAATATTATATATTTCATAGTATTTAAGCTTGATGATTTAAGTACAGATTATGTGTTGCACTGGTATAATTATTATATACAACTAAACCAAATAGGAGCTTTAAAATGACAGATCAAGAAATTCTAGAAAAGTTAAAAGATAAACGCACAAAATGTATTGTGTATTCACGTGTCATGGGCTACCATCGACCCGTTGAGAGCTTTAATATAGGTAAGAAAGGCGAACACAAAGAAAGAATGATGTTCGTTGAGGGGCATTGTAAGTGCAGTAAAGGTTGTTAAAAACAACCCGCCCTGCCTCGGATTTTAAAGTCCTACGGACTATATTCTAAAAGTGTTTCAAAGTCCTATGGACTAAATCTATTTTATGCACCCTTTTAAGACAAATGCCTCGTATTATCTACGAGGCGTAAAATCAAATCAAAAAAAGGACTCCAAGAAGTTTTAAAGTCCTATGGACTAAATTCTTGAACGAAAGAATAATAACAAAAACTTACTTAAATGATACTTAAAAGCAAGGCAGCTTAACTACCCTACTCTTATAATATTTGTAAGTTGATGTCATTGTGTACATCTATAAAATACTTAGTACCAGAAGCTGTATCATTGGCTTCATATCTAGTATAAGGCTGAGACGCTACTGCTGATTGATCAGCCGCTACTGAGAATGTTTTATTGGTTTCAGAACGCAAAGTAACATTATTATCGTTATCTCCCCATAGCTTGATAATATTACTATTGTTACTTAAAAGATTATGAAGATCATTAAAAATAAGATCAAGATTGATCATTTCACCTCTTGCGTCCGTACCAATATTAAGTCTATCTATACCGTGTACATCCATGTGCTCAAAATCTAAATTTTCAAACACAGTAAGCGTATCTAATCTTCCACTCTCAAGTTCATTACCCTGGTTAGTTTCTTGAACCCTAAAATTAGGCCCAAGAATAGCACCCTCTTCTATTGTAATATTATTAATAGCATCAGACATTTCAATAACACCATCAAAAGTAGCTCCATTTTTTATAGTAATGGTTGTATGAACATGACCTGCATTAATAAAGCCATTAAAAATAGAACCATTGTCAAAAATCATCTCAGCATTATTGACATTAAATTTTGCTTGATTTCCTATATTTGCATGGGAACCAAATGTATAGAGATCAGCTTTTGTGCTCTCTATCAATTCATCATCAAAAACAAATTCTTTGTCTATAGTGATATCAAAATTATATTTTGCAGAACCATCTCTCCAATCTCCAAGTCCTTTTTTAGTCACTATATGAGTGTTGCTAAGAAATTCAGTATTATCTGTAAAAGAGAGGTCTTCTTTAGCTATTATTTCTAAAGGACCGCCAGAAGCAATACCTAATTTTGAATTTTTAAAATGAGCAACATGTATATTGTTAATATTATTAACTTCAAAATTAGAATCTTCAATAAAAAGTTTTGAATATTTTATATATTTTATAAAATCTATGCTTGGCACGTTATGCCCATTTAATTTACCTATATTGACATTTTTAATATATAGGTCAGTTTCAGCGGCCCCTGACACTGTTATCTTAACATCTCTATTGATAGACAAATTTTCGATAAAAGCCTCAGGCTTGCCTTGATGATATGGTAAAGATAGATTAAATTCAAAATTTTTGTTGATATTTTCTGGGGTACCACGCAGAATATGTAGCCCTTTAAAATCATAGTGTTTTCCAATATTTTCCATATAAAAAGCGCCACGACCATTAATTGTTAAACTATGTGCTACATTAGCCGCCAAATCACTAGCGGACATGCTGGTTCCAATATCTCTAAACAAAAGTTGAGAATTATCAGCTATATTAATTGTGTTATCGCCTTTATTTAAAATTAACTTACCTATAATCATGGCTTTTTCTAAAGTAACATTAACACTCTCATTTTTAAATTCTACTAAGGCGTTCTCAATTTTATTTGGATTTTTAATAGAAAAATGAGAACCAGCTGTCTGTTCAAAAATAATTTTTCTATCACCATCTGTCAAAAAACTATTTCTCTGATTAGACCAATTTAAAAAAACGCCTCTTTTTACTAAATAATCTGCAAGATCAATACTCTCACTGTTAAAAGAAAAATGAATATCATAACTTGTATCTAAGACATAAGATTCTTTAACCCCAAGAACATCATTATCTGCATTTTTTAGAGTAATTGTAACTTTTTGTTTTCTTAAACCCATATTACTATTTGATGTAATACCACCATACTCATTAGCAGAATTATCTTCAACATCATAGTTGGACTCATTATCTTGTTTGATTGTTTGAATAATTCGTATGTCTTTAAAATAAGTGCCAGCTTTTATAAGAATTTCACCATTTTTGATCTCTTTTATTTTATTATCACTAGGATCATACCAAAAGAGCCCATTGTTTATATTTTGATTCATTGCGACATCGATTTTTATAGTAAAATCGTGATCGAAATGACTTCTAAATTTATTTTGAATAAGGGTGACAATACGGCCTTCATTGTTTGTCGTATTTAACATATAGTAGAAATAATTACTTTCTTTTATGTCTATACTCCCTTGATTTTTAATCTTATCAATTACAGATGAAAGATCATGGTCGGCAAAAAGACCAGTAAGCACACTAGATTCACGAGCAATCTCTGTAGTAGAAAAAACAAAACTTTTTTCTATCTCTTCTGCTGTCGCAGAAGCTTTATCAACAAGATTGTACCCATAGGTTTTTGTCATTGTTATTTCATTTGAAAAATTATCTCTGTTACCCACAATAATTTCATATTTGTGATCAGAATCATTTTTCAAATCTAAGGTACTTATATTTTTAAAAGTCACTTTGCCCAAAATTGGATCAATTGTACCTTCATATTTTTTTTCATTTAATATTAAATAGGCAAAATCAGGTTTATCACTTGGGCCTCCTGTCTGTTTTTGCCACTTTAAAATATCAAAAGTGAGTGAATTTAATGTATTGCTATCTCCAAGTGTACCAGAAAAAAGATAGCCTGTCATATCTATTGTTTGAACTTCAGGCGTATAATAAAATGTTTTACTCTCTGCATCTGAACTTACAGAAAACGTCCCCATAGTGTCAGAAATGCTCTTATCTGAACCTTTAACATCACCAAAAATTATTACATTGTCCTTAAAAACATAATCTCTGTAACTATAGTCTGTCCTTCTAACACTTTCGCTTCTTATTTGGTCGCTGTCAAAAACAAATTCTCCTATATTTTTTAAAATACGAGGACCTTCTGGTGGAATAATTATGGCAGAGACTTTAAGCATTTTTATTCCATCTGGCTTCGTACTAAGATAATCTTTTATATCAAAATCATGAGTATATCGAGTTTTCCCATCTACAATATTACCTTCAGCGATCTTTATATCATTACTATGATATCCACTACCATGATACCCATCAAAATCATATTTCATTTTTTTATTTATCTCTCTATATTCTTCATCACTAATATTAATATTAGAGAGATAAACTTCATATTTCCACCCATTCATTACATGACTTATCTCTTTTTTAAAACTATCCCATATTTGGCCATATTTTAATTCTTCATTTGGATCATTCTCGTCAGGACGAAAAAGTATTGCGGGAAAATCAATATCTAAATTAAGATTAAGTTTACCTCCATCTGGCTCACTATATATTTTTTTACTATCTATATTATTGATAATATTTTTAAAATCAGAATTTAAATAACTTCTTGCGCTATCTTTTTCATATCTTTCCATATTAATATCAGTATGGTTATTTTCTGCCTTTTCAAAACTTGGTCTCAATCCAAAAAGATGGGTATCGTCACTAAAAGTAAAAGTCTTGTCAGGCGTTTCGTAGTTTCCAGTATCATTTATATAGCTTGCTTTTACATCAAAGTTTCGTCCGTAATCTAACATTGTTCCATCTTTTGGATAGCCAAAATCACCAGTATTAATTGTAGCCACAAAACTTCCATCAGCTTTCACATTTGCAGTTACAATCTTACCATTACTGAAAGTTAATAATACTTGATCACCTTCTTTAAAAATACCTCTTACTTCACCATATACTTTTGCTTCTCCAGTATTTTTAATATCAGCTATTGTAATTGTATCAAATCCATCGTTAGAAGGGTTGTCTCCTATCTTTAAAATATCTACTGCTGAGCGTGTAAAATTAATTTTATAACCACCACTTGCTTCTAATTCAGGCGCATCTTTTGTGCTAAAAGTGCCATCGCCATTATCGTGGTTATATGTAGCCTTTTTTAATTTAGCTATAATTTTTTTATCAGAATCATCTTTTAAATCAGCCAACCTTATATTAGCAGCAAAAGTGCCGTCAGATTGCTTGTACGCTTTAACAAACTTTCCATTGACCTCGACTTCAATTTCATAACCTTTGTTGAGTTTTTCAGCATTGCGCAATTCAATAATAGCTCTTACAGTCCTGCTGCCTAAATCACTATCCCCTATCTTATTATTATAATTATTAATCCTTGAAATATATAATTCCAAACCACGAAGTGGGTCTGGATCAATAATAAGTGGTTTTTTAACTACTGATGTAGCACCATCATGGGTAATATGTGCTTCTACATTTATTTTTTCATAATTTAAAATTGGTACACTTTCCCCAAAATCGATATAACCCTTTTTTAAGTGCTCTTCAGTTATTTGTTTTGATGGGGCCCATTCCCAATATTCGTCCATTTGTACATGGACTTCGTCACCTACAGCCGCCCCCTCTGGAAGTTTTATTCTAAGACTTGTATAGTTTTTCCACTTATTATTTTCGGCTGGAGTAAGATGCCCATCACTATTTGTATCTTCTGAAAAAATAATATCGGCTGGAGTTAATTTTACATAGGTTGGCGCTTCTACAAAAATAGTTTTTGACGCAATATTACTATGCCTAACACCATCACGTTCAGCATGCACACTCACCCCAAAATTTTTACCACCTTCTATGTCTAAAGAAAAATTAACATAACCTTCTTCTATTGTCTCTTCTTCTAGATATCTTGTCGCTAAAATTGCAGTTGGATCACCTCTTTTTGTAACTATAATATAATCGCCGACTAATGAATATTTAGGAATTTTTACTCTTAATGTTGTTTCATCAAGACGCCAATCTTTATTATTCTCTTTTTGGGTAAGGATATGATCGTTGTTTATATCTTCAATAAAAGATATATCAACTTTTTTTATTTCCATTTTTGGCAAAGACTCAATAAAAAGATTACCAGAAGCTTCCGCCACTATTTCTTTTGTTTGTGGGGATGGCCAACTAACTCCATAAGGGTAATAAGAAAAAGTTTCTTGTGTTTTTATTTTTATAGTATTACCAAAATCTTTTCTTATGTTTATTTCAAAATCCGCATAGCCTTGTTCTATTTCTTCTGGAGTTAAATAACGCCAAGAATTTTGACTCTCGTCACCCTCTTTTTCAATAGAAAGTTGATGACTAGTACTACTTTTTTGAGTTTTATTAGTATTAAGCATTACACGTACTATTGTAGTTGTATAAGGTTCTTTATTCTCTGTTCCGCCCAATCTGCCATCTTGATTTCTGTCTTCTGGGAAAATAAGCCCTAGTGTAGAATCAATTGGAGCCATAGGTACTTCTGGTGGCTCAGGATGATCATCCATTCCTTCATCTGGCTCAAAAATTATAGATGTATTTTTTTCGGGGATTTTAGTGCTAGGACCAATATTTGAAGATGTTGTTATAGGTGATGGAGTTAATGTAAGATCACCAACTTGAGGTGCTCCACCCCCCCCCACTTGACTTTCAATAGGTATTGTATTGCTAGGTTTATCAGTCACTGGGGTATATAAAAAATCGCTATTCTCACTAATATTAGGCTGTTTTGGACCAGCCATATCGAGCTCTTTAATATTTTGAATAAAATCTATATCATTGGCTGAGGCATGAACGTTTGAGTAATGTCCGCTTTTAATAAAAACAATATCAGATATAGCGCCAACAGAGTCAAGTAAGTTTTTCCCAGCAGTTGTGTCTTCTAGTTCGTCAATAGATTTTCCTTTGATTAGCTCTTTTTGTAGTAGTGCTATATTATCTATTGTCTTTTGATCAATAGAGACTACTGTAGTGCTCTCTTTAGGCTCTAGCTTGACTTTTTCGCCATTAATAGTAACTTCAACGTCTTCGTCTGAGTTATTAACTATCTTATCCCCTAAAAAAAAGTAGCACTCTTTAGTACAACTAATCTTATCGCCATTTGGACGAACAATTTGAACCTTATCTGATGAAACTACAATGCCTATTGGTTTAAATAATATATCTGCTAGTTTACTCATTCTTATCTTCTCCTATTATTTTTTGTGCTTACGTATAACAAATATTGCCGAAGTGTCGTATAAAAAATTAATTATTTTTTCTAGTTATAATTATATCAAAAGAATGATTAAAATTGTATTGTACCAAGGTACTAGGGGGCTAAGAAGCTATTTCTAGCTTCTTATTGTATATGTAAATTTATATCGTTATGAACGTCAAAGCGTAAAGTTGTGCCTGCTACGGTGTCAGTAACCTCATATCTTGTATATGGTTGACCACTGACACCACTTTGATCTGCTGCTATTGCAAAGGTCTTACCACTCTCATTGTGTAGTGTCATGTTGTTATCATTATCTCCCCAGAACTTAATTACACCGCTATTGCCTCTCATTAGATTGGCAAGCTCACTATAAGCTAGGTCAAGGTTTATCATCTCACCTCTAGCCTTAGTACCAATATTGATCTGCTCTATTCCTCTAACATCAACATTGTTAAAGTCTAGATCATCAAATATCGTTAGTGTATCATATTTTCCTGATGTTTGCTCATTTCCAGTGCCAGTCTCACCAATATGGAAATTTGGTCCAAGATGAGCACCTTGTTCAATTACAATATTACTAATTGAGTCTCCCATATCTATTGTGCCATCAAATGTAGCACCAGACTTGATTGTGATGCTATTATTGCCACTGCCAGCCTTAACCTTACCATGAAACTCTGAACCACTCTCAAAGATAAGCTCTGAGTTATCTACATTAAAGTTAGCATGGTTACCTACATTGGCATGAGAGCCAAAGGTAAATTTGTTTGTACCACTATTTTTAACGCTAGTATCGGTTAAGGTAAAATCTTTGTCAATAGTCATATCAATATTGTAAACGTTATTGTTTGATGATTGACCATCAAGGGCTTTTATATCAATAGCACCAGCAAAGGTTGTATCGTGATCTAAGCTAAGGTCTCCTTGTAAGGTAATCTTAGTAGTTTTTCCTGCAATACCTATGGTGCTATTTTTTACATCAAGCCCTATCATATTCTCTATATTTCCAGCGATAGTTGAATCTTTCATTTCAATAGAAGTATTCTTAACAACACGTTTATCATCTGGGCCTATAAGAGAAGGTATGTCTGTACTATTATCACTTTTTAAAGTAAAATTATCAATATAGAGAGTTCTATTAGAGTAGCTGTTATATAGCCATAGCTGGACATTATCACTAACAGTAAGGTCTTTTAAATATATTTTAGATTTGTAAGCGTCATAAGAAAAGTATAAAGGCTTCAAGTTGCTACCATCTGCTTTTAAAATGTGAAGACCATGATAGCTAGAATTAACATCTTCAGACAGATCAATAAAGGTATGATAGTTACTTGTTCTATTGATTTTTAAAGTATGTGGGGTATTTGCAGCTATTTCGGCTGGAGTTAAATTATCGCTAATCTTATGGATTTCAGCATTACCGTTACCAGAAAGGTTAAGGACGTTATTGCCCTTACCAAAAATTAACTCTTTTTGGTCCCATTTATTGTATTCATTAACGCTAACATTAACTCCGTCATTTTTAAACTCAATAGGAACCTTACTTCCAGCTCTAGCATTAAATAGGTTAAATGTTGAAGCCGTATTTGTTATAGCTATCTTTCTATTTCCTTCAATTATATGACCATTTGAGACATAGCTACTTAAATTGACATTGCCATGAGCATTTATGTTAATATCATAATCTGTATCTGCTATATAGCTATTTGCTGTGCCTATTGTAGTTCCAGCTGAGTTTTTAATGTTTACAGTAATATTTTGTTTCTTTAGAGACATAGAGCCATCTGTTATAGTAGCTCCATATTCATTTGTACCTGTAACTTCACTATCATAGTTTAGCGTGCCATTATCTACAACGTCTTGTACTATTCTTATATCTTTAAAATGAGTACCAGCCTTGATAGTTATCTCTCCATTGACCACCTCTTTTACTTTGTTGTCGCTTGGGTCATACCAATAAAGCTTACCTAAAATAGAAGGATTTGAGACAACACTCTCTATTTTTAAAGTAATATCGTGGTCTAAATGAGAGACATATTTGTTTTCAAGAGTCATAAAGACAACAGGCTCTTCTTTACTAGAATTCATTAAGATAGCGTTGTTGTCACCTCTTTGTTCAAATTCTCCAGCGATAGGAGCATTTAACCTATTTGTATCAATTATTGTTTTATCAAGACGGTTATCAGAAGAAGGAGTTGCTTCTAGGGCACTGCCTTTTATTGAAAGGTTAAAGGCATTCTCTATATCAGATTGAGATACTGTAGGCTCAGTTACTACATTGTAACTATACTCTTTTTTAGAAGCAACATCGTTTCCGTAAGCATCTCTACCAACCAAAAATACCTCATATTTGTGGTCTGGGTCATTTTTAATATCTTCTGTGCTTACATCTTTAAAGACTACCTTAGCAAGCGCAGGGTCTATTGTTCCAACATATTTCTTACCATTGATCATTGCATAGGCTTCTGTTGGTTTTTCAGCTTTTGAGTGAAAAACTGCCATTGGATGAGACCAAAAAAGTGAATCACCACTTCTATAATTAGTCTTTGTTTCGGCAGAAAAAGCAAATCCGCCTAAATCAATCTTATCTACACTAGAAGTGTAATAGAAGGTATTTGCTCCACTACTATCAAGATTTATTGTTCCTATTCCATTATTAAGAGGAGCCCCTGTAACTGATTCAAATAATACATTCTTATCCGAAAAAACATTTTCCTTATCATTGTATTTATCTTCTGCATGGTTTTTTTCAACCTTAGACGCAAGAGTAACAGCATAGTTAATACCTGTAATTGTCTCAAACTTAGTAACCCCAGCTGGCGGAACAATTACAGTATAAAAAGCAATAGCATCATTGTGACCTGTCTTAGTAGGCAGATAATTTTTCAGATCAATTTCGTGCTCATAATTTATTTTTCCATTAACGATAGTGCTATCTATGATTTTTGTTACACTTCTATTAGATAGCCATGTTGTATTATAGTCTTTCTTGCCATACCCATCACTATCAAGTTTTCCTTTAACTAAATAAACCTCATAATGCCAACCATTCATTGCTTCACTTAAAGTTCTTCTATCATTGTCAGTTAATTTAATTGTGGTATATCCACCTTCATATCCACCTTGTGATGAAACTTTAGCTGAATCAAGCCCCAAATGTAATGTAAATTTTCCTCCATTGGCAGAATCAAATATCTTATCTGTCTCTTTAGTTGTAAGATATTTAAACTTAATGCCAGGGGCTTGTCCTAATGCAAGGTCTGGGGCATCATTATTTTCAGATACGCTAAGATATGGTTTTAATCCAAAAAGAGCCACGTGAAGGTTAACATTAAAATTATGGCTATCTGTATAGGTAGTCGCTCCATTTATATATTTTCCTGTTATAAGTGTAGCTATTTCTCTAGCGGAATAATTATATGTAGAATAATCCGTTGTTGTTGGATAACCTAAAGCTGAAGGTTTAATAGTAGCTGAGAACGTACCATCAGCCTGAACATTAGCGGTGATAACATGACCATTAGGTAGGGTTAGCAATACATTATCACCAGTCTTGTTATATATACCCCTAACCTCACCATTAATATGGACATCAGCATTGTTCTTAATATCAGCCAAGGTCATAACGTTGTAGTCATTAACATTTAGAATATCAAGCACTGATCTTGTAAAGTTTGTATCATAGCTAGCCTCTGCTGTTTTTTCTGCTACAGGCATAGCTAAAGAGTGGCCAGAGCCATCATCCATATCGACAGTGGCATTTTTAAGTGTTGCTGTAATCTTTTGATCAGCATCATCTTTATAATCAGCCAAACGAATATCAGCAGCATAAGTGCCATCGGCTTGCTTATATGCTTTTATTGTCTTATCATAGACTTTAACTTCAATCTCATAGCCATCATTGAGTAACTCTTTATGATTGACTCTAATTACAGCCTTGATAGTTCTATGGCTAAGATCAGCATCATTAATATGACCAGTATTATTGATTGTATCAATGCTTAAAGATATTTGATCTCTTGGGTCTTCCTCTACTTTGAGATCACTCATAGAATAATCATCTGGACCCCAAGTCTTAGAGCCTCTAGTTACTGTTATCTTAGGTTTAATTGTAGCGCCTTTAGTTGCTGGCACTTCAAATGTTATATACCCAGCACTAGGAGCAAGATCAGTAGCTGTAACTGTATGAGAGCCTGTATAGGCTGTATTGTTAGCATCTTTTACTTTAATAACATCTCCAACTCTAACTGTGTTACGATCAAGACCAATAGAAATAGTTGTAGTGTTAGGAGTAGTGGTATTTTCAAGTATTGTAAGCTTATGATCACTATTAGTATCTTCGCTAAATTCCCTAACTGGTAAGCCAGGTGCAGGAAGCTTAACGTCTAAGTATTTCCAAGCACTAACGCTGGTATCACTGCCTCTTTCTATCCAAGCTTTGCTGTAAAGGGTTGTCCCATCACTAACCTGAGCTTCAAAATCAACATATCCTCTAGTTAGATCAGCAGCTACTATTGTATGAGATGTAACTTGTGTTATTCCACCGCCGTTTAGGTCTGTAACCTTAATCTTATCACCTAAGACAGCATCAGAGACAAGGGTTACTCTAACTGTTGTATGGTCTAGATCAACTGTATTTTCATCGGCTGTTAATTCACCATCTCCGTTAGTGTTTTCAGGGTGAGATAGAGAGATAGAAGCCATAGGTTGGAATATCTTTAGCTCTTTATGAGAAGAGATTCCATCTTCACCATCTCTTTCAACCTTAACCTCAGCATCAATAGTTTTACCTTTTTTAGCTGGTACTTCAAATTCAATATACCCACTCGTCTTATCTGATGTTGTTATGACGTGGCTATCTGTATAAGTACCATTCTTATCAGCAATTTTAATCTTATCGCCAACTTTTACGCCACCAGGTAAGGCAACCATAACTGTAGTTGTGGCTGGAGTGGTTGTATTTTCATCTGGAGTAAGAATATTGTTATTATTCCCATCCTCACTAAAAATAATATTATTAGCCCCTATTATTGGAATAGGCTTATCAATAATCAAATCCTTAGTAGCTGGAGTTGATTTCTCTGTATCACGAGTCACATCCACACTAACCTTTAGAGTTGTATCTCTTGTTACTGGCACTTCAAAGTTAATATGACCATCAGTCTTATCTGATGTTGTTATTGTCTTAGTATAGGTGTGGTTAGCATTATCTTTTAGAGTGACAATATCACCCTCTTTTATTGTGCCAGGAAGGTCAATCTTAACTGTTGTTGTAGCTGGATTTGTTTGATTTTCGCCAACAGAAAGATGACCATTAGAGTTAGTATCTTCAGTGAAGGTAATATCATTAGCAGCGATCAGTGGAGCTGGAGATTTCTCTATTGCTAGCGAATTATTGGCACTATCATAGGTTTTTGTGCCTCTTTGAACTAAGGCTTCAATATTTAGGTTTTTAATGCCTTTTAGTGGCACTTCAAACTCAACATAGCCATTTGTCTTATCAGTTGAGGTGATTGTTTTGTTATCAGTTATGCTTGTGCCAACAGCCTTAATTTTAACAATATCATTCTCAGCTATTACTGAAGGAAGTTTAACCCTAACTGTTGTTGTAGCTGGAGTTGTAGTGTTTTCAGTTAGAGCTAGTGTGCCGTTTTTATCTGTATCTTCAGTGAATATAATATCATTAGCACTTAATTTTAGATTTGGCTCTACTTGAAGTACCTTTTCAGTTGGAGTTGATGAGATATAGTGGGTTCTTTCAACGTGAACCTTAACCTCAACTTTTTCACCATTTGA
>QWCT01000885.1_pt1 | contig 17459 bp, 13 predicted proteins | sample 1972681 | NCBI WGS metagenome assembly QWCT01 (sample SAMN09866701, study PRJNA288562) | Human oral metagenome isolate pre3_saliva, whole genome shotgun sequencing... | isolation source: mouth | host: Homo sapiens | place: USA: California | reverse complement strand
TTAGAATACTGTTTAAGGCAAGCCCCTTAAACCATCCGTACATTCCTTGGTCTTCTCCTTCGCTTGCGTATTCCTTTATCCAGTGTGTCATTTCATGCGCTACAGTTCCGAGAACATTATCACTCTGCAGGTCGATAGTGATAATTCCTTTGCCCATTTCATAGGATCCGTTACTTGTGTTTCCGTTTTGATATTTGGAATCCACGATACGGAAAAGTATACCCGTCTTCTTTCCGAGCGCACCTAATACCTTTTTCAGATTCTCCGGCGCATGCGGGACGCTATCCATTAGTCCGCCTGTTCTCTTTTCTATACGCTCTTTGTATTTTATGTTCCACTTACTAATTGCGTTCTCGTAGTCCTTTACTCCCGCCTTGAATAGGCTTTCTCTCTGCTCCTTGGAAAGTAAAGCCATGCTTGCAGTCTTTTCTAGGCTATCTTCGCCGTTCAGATTATAGTTATACCGCCCAAGGTTATAAGCGTGTGTGCTTGCCTTGATATAATCAGTCAATGGGATATTCCCGTCATAGTTATCTATGAATGCCTTTCTTCCCTCTGTATCGTAGTTTTTGGAAAACTCCTGCAGGGGGTTTTTATAGTCGATACTCTCTCTATTTGCCTTGCTTAGATTCTCATTGATTGCATTTTCAAGCTTTGCTTGTTGTCCTGCCTCTGTATTTGAGAAAAGCGCATAAGGAACAGAGCCGGGCTTTTCCGCTTCGGTTTCTTCTTGCTTGTTATCTTTACTTTCTTGAAGACTATCTTTACTTTGCCATTCCTCTTGCTGTCTGTTGTAGTCCTCGATAGCCGCATTCTCTACAGCATTGGAAAGATACCCCCTCTCAAGGGTACTTATATTCTCTCCCCTTGCTTCTTTCTCTGCTAGTCTGTTTGCTACTTCCTGAATTGTTCTTCCTTCTTCGGTTGAAGTGTCTGCCCCCTCTGCAATCTCTTTAAAATTATTTATATCGTTATACTGTGCACCGTTTGCAAGTGTATGCGTTGCCCCTGCAATTCCCGCAGACATTCCACCGGACAAAGCCCCCGCAAGGAAACTCATTCCTGCATTTCCCAATCTGTTTACGCCTGTATTAAGCATTGCAGAAGTGTCACTCTCTCCATTTTCTTTCCTAGCAAGATACTCCTTGATTACTTCGGATTCACGACCTTTTATAAGAGTATCTGTTAAATCATTGGTGATCTCCGTTCCGAACTCTTCAAGGCCTTCTTGTCCCATTTGCTTAAGGACGTTCTTTGCAATCTCTTTTCCGGTTGTTCCTAAACCATTCTTTGACAGCTTTAAAAAGCCCATAGTCGGCGCATACTCCCACGCCGCTTCTGCCGCACCCTTTGCAACTCCACTTGCAAGCATTTGGTTTCTTGTGATGTTAGGATTTACTGAATCCTCTAGGAACTCTTGATTGGTAGCACTTCCTGCCGCTAACGCAAGCCCTGCCGGACCGAACACAAGATTTCTAGCTGCAGAACTTGCTCCGTCTAGTACAACACCACCGAGAAAGTTTGTTACTTTTTCCCCTGTATCTAGTCGCCCGTCGTCATGGTTCATTCCTAGATTGTTTCTTAAAGCCCTTAAGCTTCCTTCTCTTACGGCGTTAGCCTTCATTGCCTGCAGCATATCTTCGGGCTTTAGCTTATCTTTAGAAAAGGTTTGTCGTGCCGTATTCACAAGACCTTCTGCTCCCGATAAGGTGCTTTGCGTCATGTTCCATGCCGTACCTAATAAAGGCGCGGCTTTCCCTGCAACGGGGACTTGCGAAAGTGTGTTCAGGAATTTATATTCCCCGGACTTTTCATAGTCCCCTTTTAAAAGAGCCATGTAATCGTCCTTACTCATCGGGTTTGCGTTTGTGGCAAACTCTGCACGTCCATTGTAGTTTTCGGGCATTCTCATCGGGTGACTCGCCGAATACTCCTGCCACATTTTCTCATAGTCTGCATCGGTCAAAGTAACGTGCGGTTTTATCTCTGATCCTGCCGTAGGATTCTGTTTTGCAAAGGAAACAGGCGCATCATGGATTCCGCCATACGCTACTTTGTTTTCTAAAGGGTTTTTATACTTTGCATACAAACTAGGTTCTGTCGGTGTAGCGTCTACAGCCCCCTCTATCTTTGCAGGAGAATAGGAAGTAGGGGCTGTATTCATAGCCCCTGTGTTTGTTCTATATCCGCCCTGTGGAATTGCTTCTCTTTTTGCTTTCTCCGAGATATACCCCTCTATTAAACGTCTATTTTCTTCTCTCTTCTTATTGTCGAATAAAGAACTTAATCTTCCCATATTTTCCCCCTTTGGTTAAAATCCCCTCTTCTCTCTTGCCTTTCTTAACTCGTTTCTTGTGATGTAAGTAAGAGCATCATCCGGCATTGTATTTAAATCGTAATCAGTTCCATCCATTGCATACGCCGCCTGCAAGGTGTTCTTTGCGTTCATAGCAGGTGTGGGTGTTGCAGTTACATTGTTAGCCCCTTTATTGAAATAGGGCTGTGCCGAATCCAATAAATCGAAAACATTTACGGTCGGCTTTCCGTTCTTAATTGTGGTATTTTTTTCCTTTTTCCCCGCTCTTCCCCTTCTTCCTCGTCTTCCACCACCGCCGCCACGGCTTCCACCTAGCACCATGCCCGATAGTGCCTGCTTCGTTTTTTCGATGTTCAATCTTGCAAGTTCATTATCAAGATCCTGCGCTTCCTTCTTCATGGCATATTCTTTCGCCCATTGCTCTTCTTTCATGCTCATTTCTCTATCGAAATTCTCATTGTCGGTATCCATCTTGTAGACTCCCATATCTGCGCTTCTATCAGCGTTATACTGTCCTGCTAAATGGTTTGTACCGTTCCAGTAATTCGACGTATTGGCGTTATAGACATTAAGGTCATGCGTTCTTTCTCCGTTAAGGGCATTTAAGAAGTAGTTTCTGTCGTTCTGCCAGTCGGTTACTGTATCTCTATACCTTCCGTAATCGGTGTTGTCCTGTCCCTGGAACGCCTGCAACTGGTTATATCTGTTCGCTTGATCGTCCCTATACATTTGATAGGCTCTGTCTCTAAAATCCATAACCTTATCATTTAAGCCCGTCATGGTATTGTCATAGGACTGTTGTGCCACTTGTGCAGCATAGGAAGAACCATAGCCGCCCGACTGCGCCTGTGCATTTGCCATAGTGTCCTGCATCGCCCTACGGGCTGAATCTGTGTAACGCTGTGCATACATCTGATAGAGGTCGTCGTTCTTTAGGTCTTTTCCCGTATAAGAGAATTTTTTCTGATTATAGATTTGGTCTAGCAGTCCCGAAATCTGCGCTTCATATTTACTCTTAAACGGATCGGGTCTATTTTCCTCTACATTCTTTAATTGTTCTCTTCTTGCTTCCACCTCGTCAGACTCGCTATAGTCATCGGGCATTCTTGACAGCCTTGCCTTATACGCATTGTATGCGTCTGTCACTTGTTGGGACTGGCTATATTTACGTGCAGGATATTTGTTTCCCCCGCCGTAGGAAGAAGAACTATAGCTTTCTGTGACTGTCGCCCCGCCATTCGCACCCCCTGCGTTTGCTGTAGCATTCAGCCCTGCCGTTACATTTGCAGAAGGAGTGTTATTCCCTCCTAATCCTGCATTGTTTCTAAGCTGATTTAAAAGGCTTGTGTTTTGGCTTGCCGTTCCGCTATACCCTGTCATCCCTAGCTGGCTTGCAAGCTGTTTTCGTGCAGCAAAGGAACTTCCTTGCCCTCTCTGATTCAAATAATCAACGATTGAATTACTTAGTGCCATTGTCGCCCTCTCCCTTCTTTTCCTCTACTGTAGCAACACCCGTAAGCAGTTGATAAGCTGTTACCATGTTCGCCATATTTGCTATTCCTACCACAGATACATTGTTCAACATTTCAAGTGCCTTAAGTAGATTCTTTTCTTTTATTTCCATTTTGCTTTCTCTCCTTTATCTTTTTGTATATTTCTTGAATCATCTTGATTCTGAATGGAATAATTTCCGAATAGCACATTGCTAGATAGTTTCCGTTCTTTTCTACGATTCCCTTGAATCCAGCTTGCTCCATTGCAAAGAAGAAATCTTGCGCTATATATCCCTTATGCCTTTTTTTCTCCCCTTTCATGGAATATTCAACAGGGGTAATCGCTTGAAACAAACGCATTACTTTTTCCCCATCAAGATCCTTTATATCTTCCTTTAACCTTTCGTCACTCCACCAGTCTTTCCCTTGTGCCAGGATTTGCGAACATGTAACACGATGTGCAGGCGTTTGTGACCCGCTCTCACTGGCCAAGGTGCACATACTTTTTACATCTATTACATCAAAGGAAAAGCTGGGCAATGTTCCATGCTCTTCCCCGTCTGAATCCCGCTCATTTTGCCATCCGTATGTTGCATGGATTGCACCGGATATAGACAACTCCCCTTTTATGGACGTTGACGAACCGCTCTTACTCTCCTTATCCAGTTTTCTATTCGAGGTAAATACAACTCTCTTTCCGGTTATATCTTCCGGGTTACAATCTATTAGTTCAGCGTTTGCCCCTCGCATATTCATATAGGCTGTCTCAATTGTTCCCGAACCTATGGAAGACCCCTCTCCGCCTATAAGCCTGTCTCCGCTTATCAAGAATCCCCCTATCCGTCCCGCTGTAGCATTAACCTCTCCTTTAAACTGTACCCCGGCTTCATTTACCTTAAAACGTTGTGTATCAACCTTTAGCCGCTCCCCTTTTAACTTAATACCTTTCCCGAGTGATAATTCTGTATTTAACTCCTTAACTGCGTCAGCTTTTTTTACCTTTAATTCGAGAGTATCAGAAAGAAGTTTTACGCTTGATTCAATATCGCTTTTTATACCTTTTATGCGGTATCTTATCTTCTCAAGACTAACTTCATATTCGGATATTTTCCCTCGCAATTCCGAGTATTCCTTTATAAATTCATTCGAGAAAGCGGAATCGAAGGAAAGATTTTCAGAGGCGTACCGTATTATCTTCTGATTCTGCAGGAGCAAGCCCTTTATTTTTTCTAATTCTTCCATATCTCCCCCATATCCTTTAGGACGCTATCAAGGCAAGCCGTAATCGAATCCATTTCAAGCCCTAATAGTCCGTCTCTTATTTCCTTTCGATATTCTTCCGGCGTTTCCTGTGCAATAAATCCAGTAGCACTTATTCCACTATCCTTATACACAAACGAACACGGCTTAAGCGTTTCTAAAAGACTATAGCCTTCTTTCGTTTCTATATGTCTTATATCCTTTTTTAATCTTCTGTCTGAATAAGATTTCCCCGCAAGCTTTGAGTAATAGCTTTTGCACTCGACATTGTCATAAACAAGTAGTCCACCTACAGGGGAAGAGTTCGTATTGTAGTGCTTATAGTTCTTGTCGGTTTCGTCAAACTCTTTTACTTCTTCCTTATCCGGATATTCGGGTCTACTTGGAATCTTTTCTCCGTATTGTCTTTGCGTTGTATGAAGGCGCATTGCATAGCACGTAAGTCTTCCGTTACTCTCCATAGCAGAGCAAGAGATAGATCCTAAGAACTTGGCGTTATTAACGTTTATATCCTCAAAATTTCCCTTAAAGGTTGCATTGATATATACGTCGCCGTATGCGTTTATCTCTTTTGCATCTCCGTAGTCAGCAAATATATTTCTTGCTTCTATCATTGAAGTGCCTTTTCCATACCATGAAGAGCCGTGCGCATCGCTCTGTATCTCCCATCCCGCAATATTTCCGCCTGTGGCATTGATTTCCCCTTTTGCCACCGCTCTATTTTCTGTAAGTACAAAATTAGGGGACGCAATCTCTAGCCGTTCCCCTTTGATTTCTAATGTGTCAGACGAAAGGTTTATCGAATTTGTTACATCGCCCTTACTAACCAACAGCGATATTCCATGCTCCGACGCCTTTAATTCTGTCTTTATCTTTTTTTCTGTTTCTTCAACCTTTGTATAAAGCCCGCCTGCCCCCATATCCAAAAGGCTTATGTTGTGCTTTGTTTCCTCGTATCGTTGTAATTCCTCTGTAGAAAAGTTATCTACAGCGTCCAAAGAGGAAAAAACATTCTGCACCGCTCTATTGATCCTTGTTATATGTCCCTCGACTTCTTTTACTTCCTTTATGCTGTCGGGGGATTCAATCTTGTAAATCATCGCTTATCCCCTTTAACTCTTGTATTGCCTTTGTTATAACGCCGTGCAACGCCTCATAGTTTACGCAATAATAGCCATTTTCCATTGTGTGAACGATTCCGAACGGGTCTCCACCGCTTAGAATCTCTTGCGCAACAAGCCCATAATGTATGCCCTCTTCGTCCTTAAGCTTGTACGATACCGGGCGCAAGGAAAGAATATACTCTAAAGCATTGTCGATTGGTTTAATATCCTTTTTTACACGCCTGTCACTCCATGCTATGCCTCTGTCATTTGAGAAAATATCGTAACAGCTTAAACGCCCGCCAATATAAGCATCCCTACATTGCCCGCAATTTGCGTATACTGTAGACCCGCACACAACGTCATCACACGCAAACCATCCAAAATAGGTTTTTTCCGTTACTTCAATTTTGCAGTTACTAAAATCTATATAACATCCTGTTATATCCTTATCCGTGGTTATATCTAGGCGGTTTCGCACATTTACAATCGTGCCCCCTAAACCGCAAGCGTCTATAGTGTTGCCACGTAGAAAACTCTTCCCGTTTTCATTTACAATCTGAAAGCTTCCGAAATTTCCGCTTTCTGCTGTAATACTTCCGCTAAGCTTTAAATTCCCTGCGTTATCAAGCTTAAAGTTCTTCGAATCGACCTCTAACCCTGTTCCGTTAATCACTATCTTTTCAGAAGAAAGCTTTATCTCGTTAAGTAGATTATCTTCCTTCACATAAAGGTTTAGTGCTCTACTTGTTTGCTCTATTGCAGTCCTTGCATTTTCTTCGTGGTCTTCCATAGCAAGTGTGAACCCGTCCAGTGAATGAACGAGTTCTACTGCTTTTTCTTCGTTTTGGTAAAACTTTCTATACTCGGAAGGTTCTAGATTATCCCCATCCACATTTTCAGATAGAAAGCGGATTTTCTTATTAAGTTCCGTAAGATACAGCTTTACCTTTTCAAGGTTCTTAATCTCTCCAATTGCAATCTTCGGAACTGTAAATACGCTCATCGCTCGCTTCCTTTCCCGATAGTCTTACTCATGCCGTACAAGATGAATTTCCCATGCCCTGAAAGCTTATACTGATATCTTTCGCAACGCTTTAGCTTCACAGGAATAAGATAGGTGTTCCGCTTATCCGCTGTGATAGATGCTTCTCTTCTCCATGTTTCCTCATTGTCATAGCGAACGTAGACCGTACATTCTGCGTCCGGCTCTAATTCAATGTTAAACTGAAGAGATCGCACCTTCTTCTTGTCAAGCGTGCCCTCTTCCAAATACACAGACTCAAGATACCATTCTGTGTTTTCATAGTCTTGCATATCGTCTGCCATTGTATTTCTTGAATAAAGAGGGAACACGCCATTTACAGGCTTTTCATAAATGGAATTAAGATTCCCTGAAGCGCTTACAAGGCTGTATATCTTTCCTTCTATGTCCGCTTCTTTTATCCACAACTGATTTTTAAGGTCAAACACATACATAGATCCTTGATTGTCGTTTCTCAAATAAACGTAATACTTTCCTCTCCACTGCCCCGCAATGGCATGATTCCACTTAACTTTCAGCTTATCCGATACCGATTCGGGCATTCCGCCTTGATATATCATCACTGCGTCACGGCTTACATACATTACCGATTCATTCACATGGCAAAGAGAAGCACTGCACCCTTTCATTACTCCCCTTGCTTCTACGGTATCAAGGCTGAAGTTTGAAGGTTTCGTACCGTAAATCGTATGGATATAGTTTTCTTTAAAGAACACAACATAGCCTTGTTGACTGATAACTCCCGTAAAATCCCCGTCACTCCCGACAGACACCGCATAGCTGTCCGCTGCCGTGCCTTGGAAGCTGTTCCAATTGGTCGGGTCTCCAAGCTTACATGCATAAATCTCATGATTCGCACTGGAGCACCCCCACAAGCGATTATTGAATTCACAAACGTAATCCATATCGGGAACTTTTCGTACAATCTTTACTCCGCTTTCCTCTGTAATGCTACGAAGTGCAGCGCCGTTCTCATCTACCGCCGTGATTACAATAAAGTTATCCCCTATTTCCTTGATAGCTTTTGCCCCATTCAGTACATCCGTGTACTGTGTAAAGCCGGACAGGGTAACAACATCATCCTTCTTAAAGGCTTTCCCTAAGTTGGTTCCTTGAATCTTTACAAAGCTGGATCCTTCCGAAACAGGCGCAAGGCTGATTTGCCCTTCCTGCGTGTAAGAGGATTCCATATCGGTCAACTCTTCCGTCTTTGTGTTAAACACCTGCTTATCAGGGAAAATGCAGATATATGCGCCCATTCCGACTAGAACCCTGTCTAATTCTACGGTCTTTTTTAATGCTATTCTTTTTTTGTTATAGATAAGCGCATTCTTTCCGAACATATACAAGGAATTCTTATAAAAGATTTGTACAGGCTCTTCCGATTCATTAAAAGGCACATTCGGTTCACGCAAAGTAAGGGACGGGAATAGTCTTGACGATATGTTTTTCATATCTAAAAACTCATTATCCGCCCCAACGCTTGACTGATTCAGCCCACCAAAAACGCCGATACTCTGCTTCGTTTTCCCTAGTGGATTCATTTGCTTAAAATTCATCAGATTAACCCCCTCGGCTTCCTCTCGTTATGAATGAGATAGCGATTCATGTAACTAAGCCATGCCTCTTTTTCTGCCTGATACGCCTGTACATCATTCGCATAGCTCTCTATTTCATCCTCTAAGAAATCAATCTTTGCTTTAAGGTATGCGATATAGATACCGCTGAAACGGCTGTCTAAGAGAACTACGCTGTCCATATCCTGCGCCGTGTAAGGAATAAGTGCAGGAATCCCCCTATCAACGCTTATAATCTTCTTCTCTCCGTTTTCCTCTGTCTCTTCCATTACCCGCATAGCTTCGTTCTGCGCTTCTCCGTCTCTCGCCCTGCTTTCTAAGGGATCCACGATATAATACGGGTCTGTCCCCATGATGGTTACGGTGCTTTCTGACCTTCCCTCTCTAACGGCGCTTCCCTTTAGTTCGTCCTTCTCTTTATGGAGATACGCCCTTGCATGAATCGGCTTAATATGCGCTTCTGTTCCCCTCTGAAAAGCAATGTAGTTATCGAATATCTCCGCTTCTACTTCGTTTAAAAACTGCAATTTAAGACTCTCGCTTGTGGCGTTCGGTCTTGCGTCATCAACGAGAGAAAGAATCTCCCCTACTGTTATTTTCATTGTCTCCGCTCCTTCCTTTTTCTTGTATTGTCCTTAAATTTCTGTATATTTTCCCAAGCAAAAAGAGGGGGGTACACCCCCTCTCTCTAGTTCTCAGTCTTGGCAATTCTGAAACAAATCGGAATAATTGGTCTTTTTTTAAGTTCCGCTTCTTTATTCGGTCCTTCGGGAATTTCTAGGAACGCCTCTTCTTTTGTCATACTCCCAATATACCCTTCCAAATCCACAATATTAATATTATTTACAGTAGTAGTGGATGTAATTAAGTTTCCCTTTCCTAATGCTTTTACAAATTTCTCTTTTTGAAAAAGAGGATAGGGGAGAATTCCTGTGGTTTCAACAGAGCCACCAGCCAACAATAAAACAGGACTTCCCAAAATATGCGATAAATCCAACGTCCAAAAATCAATATCAATTTTTTGTTTAGTATCATCCCCAAAAATAGAAATCGTTTTATTGCTTATATATTCTTTCTTTCGAGCTTCATGCAGCTCTACTAGTCGTTTATCATTAAATACCTTACTAAATACACTCGCATTTATCATAATGGGTGAGGGCTTATAATGGTCTAAACCTTCTTTCATTTGAAATTTATCCGGGTAATCAAAGCTTACAAAGTCTATACATGGTTTAGTCCCAAACGTATCGATCCCCATTACATAAAAACGCATTGAAGGAGTCCCCGGAATTGTAGTTCCTAAATCTATATAATCTCCGGGCTTTATAACATCGTATCCCCCATATTCAACTTCATTTTTCACCCTTTCCAATACATCTAATGAAGGTTCGTCCATTCTAAAACGACTAGCAATAGGCTTTTCGGAAGAAACTGCTTCTTCTATGTAATCTCTTATATTGTAACTAATTTTTCTTATTGCAAGATCAAGAACTTCTCCACTCACAATTTTATTTCCTGCATACCACGCTTCTCTTTTATTCGGGTTTTCTAATAGATGTTCGAATATAGTTCCAATATTTCCATCAACCTTGGACTTTTCTTTTAATGTGTTCTCCACAATCGGCGTAACAGCGCCATTAAGCCCGCTTTTATCAAGGAATCTTTCCTTTGCTCCCTCTGCCACTCCGCTAAGTGCATTAGAAAGCGTTTCCCCGTCAACTAGAGAATTTTTCCCGATGTTTTCAAACGTGCTGGATGCCCCGCTAACAAGCGTCTTTGTAAGTGCCTTGTAATCCTTCTGCGGAACTTCCTTTTTCTTTAATTCAGAACCTACGACGGCGATAGCTTCTGCTTCCGTGATTCCGCTCTTTATCTTTCCTACAGCGGTATCAACGTAACTATGCATTTCATCGGATGTGACGCCTGCTACCTTCCCGCCTTCCTGCGCTTTCTTTAAGGCTTCAAGAGTCTTTGTCTCGGATTCCTTCGCCTTCTCTGCCGATACCCCCGCTTCCATTTTGTAGCCTTCCGCTTGCTGGCTTGCCCTTTCTGCCATATTTGCAGAGGATGTAGCATTCATGACTTGATTTTGGATATTACTCTCTGCGCTTTGAATTCTTGACTCTGTTTCGTTCTTTAATGCCTGCACTTCGCCCTTGATTGTATTTGCTTCGTTCTTTAAGGCTAACACTTCGCCCTTTATTGTATTTGCTCCATTCTTTGCCGATACAGCTTCATTCTTTGCGTTTACTGCGTCTGCCTTAGCTGTATTCGCTTCGTTCTTTAGAGCAGTAACCGCTTCTTTGATTTTTGTGCCTTCTGTAATGGTACTGTTCTTAGATGCCTCTGCAGCATTTGCGTGTTGCTGCGCTGTATTCTTTGCAGAAACAGCCTCGTTCTTCATGGTTGTAATTTCCTGCTTGTCTGCTGAGACACTATCTTTATACCCTTTTGCCTCAGCGGAAACCGCCTTAATTTTCTCCTCTTCCGCAATGATATTTGCAAGAGAAGTATTTCTCTTTCCTTCTGCTTCTTCTCTCTTCTCCTCTGCGCTAACCCTTTTCTTCTCTGCTTCTACTCTTGCCGCCTCTCCTTCTCCAACCTTGGCAAACTTCTTTTCTAGCTGTTCCAGCTCGGAAAGAGTATTTGAGGGAATTTCTGTGTTCCCTAACGATTTTTCAATATATACAGCCCCGGGATAAGACTTCCAACGGCAAGAACCTGTATTATCGAATGCGTCAAGCTGAATAAATGCCGTTCCTGCATGGCTCATCGTAACAGAGGATATAAGCCATCTAAGAATGATTTCGTTGTCGGTGATTACCTTTTCAAGGTCGCTTCGGTCAATGTCTCGAACTCCTGCATAGCGGATATTCAGCTTAAACAAGAGATTTGCAAGGTCTACCCCGTCTCCCGACACTCTGTCGATATGGAATTCCCTTACCGTGGAATCCGCTTCCCCTACCGCCCCGATGCTCTGTTCCTCTGCAGGAATAAATAGCGTCTTACTTCTTACTTTAATCATATATACCCCTTTCATGGTAAATAAAAAGGAGCGATGAGTTCCCCCACCGCCCCAAAAACGACCCTTACTCTTTATAAGCCATTGCGTCGGAATACCTTACAGCGTCTGTTTCCTGCTGAATCGCATTCCTTACTACCTCGGCAAACTCGGCGGGAATTTCTACTTCTTTTCCTCTTTCGATATTCATAGACCGCCCGTTTACACATACATATAAAGGACGCTTATGCGTATCGTCATAGGGAAGGAATACCTTCTCCGTCTTTGCCGCATTTGTCTCTACTGCTTCAGTCTTTGCCACTTCAGTCTCTACTGCTTCAGTCTCTACTGCTTCAGTCTTTGCCATATATTACCCCCTTAGTTTGCTTCATGCTCGTTATAGAAGGATCCTGTCTCGATACGAACCATATATTGGTTTGTAAGGATTGCTACAGCCTTAAGAGCCTTCCAGCCTACAGTTGCTCTCTGATTCAACGGGTCAGACGCACCGGAAGAACCTAACTGCTTTACGATAGTCTCTAATCCCTCGCCCTCTAACGCTGTCACTGCGAAAGCGTCTTTTCCAAGAATCAAGGAAGAGTAAACGTCAATAGACCCCGCACCCGCATTGATCCACTTCTTCGCCTCGGAAGTCTCGTAGAACTCTACGCCGGACAGGTCAAACAAATAGCCGTTCTTGAAAGCGGAATTATCCGTATAGCGGAACAAGTCTTTGTAATCAGGATTCTGCTGAAGGTCGAAAGCTACATCCTGTGAAATGATACCGATATACTTCCCGTTAATTCTAGGAGCGTTTCTCTTTTTCAAGGTTCTTACCGCCATTGCGATAGCCTTCGGTGTCAAGGTCATTGCTGCGGTCAGCGCTGTACGAGAAGAAACCTGTCCTTCTGCGTACTGAACATTTGTTCCCGCATTTACTACCTCTCTTGTTACCGTATCAAGTGTTCTTCCTGCTTGGTCGCCCAGCTTCTCCTGTGCTTCCAATACATGATTGTCAATTGCGGTCATTTCGAGAAGGTCGGAAAGTGCTACATAGTCGCCGTACTGCTTAAGTGCCGTCATTACGGTGAACATATCAAGCTTCTTTCCTGTCGGCGTCTGTCCCTCGGTTAAAGGATTCAGCGCCTTTGCAAGCGGTTCAAACCCTCTAAACTCCATCGTCTTACCGTGGTTCTTCGGAATGTTTACCTTCTTACCGAACTGGTCATGAATGAGAGATGGACCAACTAAACGAATAAGGTTTTGGTCATAGAACACCTTATTGTTGGAAGAACTCAAATCGTTATCGGATGCCGTGCTGGTGGTAAGGTTTAACGGTGTAGGATCCGGGAACTGTAAAACCTCTAAAAACAACCCCTTTACTCTCTTTAATAAATTTTCCATAATCTCCTCTTTCTGCGTGTCAGAGGACTACTCTTTCTCCCCCTGATACACGTCTTATAATGTCTTCAATCTCCTTATTACTCATTTTCCCGAGGTCACTTCCTACGGGTGACAGAGCTGTCTTTCCTGTAGCAGATTCTTTTACATCGCCTTGCCCTGTCTTAATCTGCTTCGCTGTGTCCATTGCGGTCTGCTTCTTTACCGCCTGCGCTGTCTTATCCATAATCTCGTGCATATGGATAGCCTCATACGCCTGTAGCATTGTCCACCCTTGCGATAGCAGAGTTGTAAAGCGTTCCCCTGTCTCTTCGTTTAGCATTTCCTCTTGCTCGTCAAAGTCGGGATAGATTGCTTTTACTTCGGGGACTTGTGCGTCCCACATCGCATACATTTCCTGCCGTCTCGCTTCTTCCTGCATGGCTCTTTGCTCTCCAAGAAGCGCACGATTCTTCGCTTCCATTTCCTGCATTCTGCGATAGGCATCTACTGTCATGCCTGCTTGGCTTGCGGCTTCAGTGAAAAGGTCTGATTTACCTTGCAAGTAAGTAAAAAGGGCATTGGCGTCTCCGTCCTGCGGTGCGTCGGGAAATGCGCTTCGTACTAAATTGGATAAGTTGTCGAGCGCTTGGCTTCTCTCTCTCAAGCCTTCGTAGTCCTTAAATCGTCTAGTGATTTGGCTCTGAATTGCCTTGTCATACTGCGCCTTTAACTCTGCATCCTCTTTTAAGAGTGCCTTAAGGTCTTTCTTCGGAATCGGTGCTTCTTCGGGGATATCTTTCTTCTCTTCCTCTTTCGCTACCTCTTCCGCGCCTTCTGCCTGCGCCTGTGCTTCTCCTTCTCCGTCTCCGTCAAATTGCAAAGGGTGTAAATACAATTTTTTCATTTCTTTTCCTTTCTGCTCAATCTCGGTGAGTGTGCCGTTATCTTAGGTCTTTCCCTAGCGTCTATACTCTTCTTTTACCAAACATTTATTCTTTATTCACACGCAATAAGAATACTTTTTTCAAATTGCTGTTTGACTATCTCTAAGCCCCCCATACAAAGGGCAAAGTAGGACTTTATCTTTTCCCTTTCTTCCGGTACGAACGCCCGCAAATCCACCAAAAGAGAAAACTCCCCGTGACTGGCCATGTAGTCTACTCCGTTTCTTCTTTTCTTTTCCGATAGGCCTAGGACGGAAAGTGCCAAAGCCTGCGTAAGGATGGAAACCTTACTACAGGCGTAAGCTGTGCCCTCTTCTTCCCTCTGTGCGTGTCCGCTTGCAGATAGCTTTATCTCCTTTGGGCTTTCCTTAAATCGAATCTCTATCATACGCTCGCCCTCTCTCTTGCTTCTTCTCGTGCCTTGTCAGCCTGTGACTGCCCCGTATGCTTTTTCACTTCCCCAAGCTGATTTACTTCCACGCTTCCGTCGTCTTCGACTCTTCCTGGCATTGCCTGCGTGTCTTCCGGCGGGAACATCTCCATGATACGGGTGTCTCCCGTTGTTTCCGCTACGATACCGCCCAATCCTTGCAGTAACTGCTTCATTTGCAAATTCTCCTGCAGTAGGGTTTGATTTTCCGATACGCTCTGTATAATCTCTTCCTTTTGGTCAAAGTCCATCATCTTAAGCATGCCTAGCGTCTGATCCGCAAGCTGTGGATTGAAAACGCCTAATTGGAAAAGCTCTTTAGCAAATTCATTCTGCGCCACTCTTGAATAGGGACTGGACTTCTCTGCGCCTACCGAAATATCGTAAATCGGCTTATGCCCGCCCATATACTTCCCTATGGACTGGTCGAATGCCGAGTTTGGCAACAGCTCCGCCATAGAATCGCTTGCCATCGGGGAATCTTTCGAAATACCTACCATAGCATAGTAATTTTCGTTATTTAAAATAATTCTGTAGGTACGAGGCACGCTATAAAACTGCTGCATACGGCTGATTACCATTGTGATTAGGGACTTAAAAGCGTCGTAGGAAACGAGGTTCATCGTCCTAGAGGTCTTACTTGACGCTTCTTGCAATGCGGCAATGGCTGACGCCGCCGTTACTCCCCCGCTTGTTGTACCCTGTGAGAAGTCACGATTCCCCGAATTTTCCTTTAGTTCCTCTTTCGTATTCTCCAAAATCTGCGCATAGATAGCAGGCAAAGGATTTACTTCCAAGGGAAGAATGCCGTCCGGGCTTCCTTCGTAGTGCACAAGTAGCTTGTTGTAGTCGCTGAATTCCTCTTCGTTTACATTTGTCGATTCCTTTACAAGCCTTCGAGGGCGGGCATTAGCTAACACATTTTGAATTAACGCCTTATTCATCTTGTCTATGAATTCCTGCGGCTCCCGGATAATGTCAATCATTCCGAAACCGACAGGCGTATCTTTAATCGGGTACATCACATCAAAGATAAAGGGATATTGCCCGTCTTCGTACCAACCTTCGGACTTTGTCGAGTCATTTTCAGAAGCATACAGCAATTTTCCATCACAGAACTTCGCATAGTGCAGTACCGTCTTCGGGAAAACTTGCCCGCCAATCTCCACCGATACCGTCTTTTTGTAATACCAGTCGTAGACAATTACTTTTTCATCAGCCCGTGACACTTCCGTGTCGCTGTAGTGGGACAAGTCCGCATTGTATGATCCTGCAAGGTCGGAAAGCTTATCGGGATAAAGCACCTTCATAGTCTCTACATCCGACTCCGTAAGGATAAAGATTTCTTTACTGTCTTGTATGTCCTCGATGTTCGGCTCCCATCTCATATTTAAGATGTCGATTCGCTTAATTTCCACATCGCCTATATTGTCTTTTGTGGGATTCCAAAACACGCCCGCAACGGAAACGCCATTCTTTACCTTCTCCATTGCGCATTTGTAATACACTTTTGTATAGTTGTTACGCTCAAGGATTGCAGGAATAACCTTGCTAAGGATTGACGCCGTTTCTTCGTCCGACTCTTCACGAGGAAGGATAGTCGGTTGCGGGTAGTTATCCATCATGTCGGCGACCTTGTTTATCACGGCATTTAAGAGATACCCGCTACCCTTTTCGGGCAAACTCTTTTGCTCGTCAAGGTTCTTGTAGTAAGTATATTGCTGTCGGTAATACGCTTCGTTCTCCTTTAAGCGGTTCTCTAAGCCTTGCATTTTCTCGTGGTACTTCCTGCACCGCCCCATAGCTTCTATGCAGTCCTCGTCTGTAAGCTTCGGGATAAGGGAAGAAATCGCCTTTTCTACTTCCTTTTTCTCTTCTTCCTCTCTCTCTGCGCTCTCCTGCGCAAGTCCCTCTGCTATAGCTTGCTTCTCTTCTTGTTGCAACTCTTCTTTCTTTTTGGCTCTTGCCATCTTTTCCCTCTCTTTCCTTATGTGCGGTACATCCGTACTCTGCTATTTCCCTTGTATAAATTCAGCGGGTCGAAATCGTGATTGTCGCTATCTAAGAAATTTCTTCTTGCCTTTATCGGGTTTTGCATACACGCATACCGCCATGCGTCGTATATATGGTCTTCTTGGCTTGAATCGATGTCCTCGACATTCTTTTCATCGTATGTGAGGTTCGGTATCGTCCTTATAAAGTCTAGGCAGTCAGAAAACACATAAAACATCGAGTAGCCCTTTTCATCAAAGGCTAGCCTATAGTGGCACTGCATAAGCCCCGCTAGTCTCTCATGGTCGCCCTTGTCAAAGTAAATCCCTTCCGCTTCCATAGCGTCGGCTACACTTACGCCAGTCGATTTATTCCATATAGCAGGATCAGCGACACTTCCTACGCTTATCTTTCTTCCCTTTAACCTCTCGTCTGTCGCCTCTATCTCTCTAATCCTTCGTGCCTGCTCGTGCGGCTCTTCCTTAACGCCTGTATTCGGCGTGCTCGTGCACCCGTATAGCTCCCGTATCAGGTACATTCTCCCGTCACCGTCTACCGCAAACCACAACACCGCATAGGGCTTAGAATAGCCAAAATCATACGCGCGGAAGACTTTCCACCAGTCGGGAATTGGAAAAGGCTTAATCACATGACTGAATTGGTGCGTATCGTATCCGTCTTGAGAATTCCGAAATTCAGTGAAAACCTGTCCATTAAAGCTATCCCAATCGCCATATAAAAGGGCATTTCGCTCCGCTTCGGGTAGTGCCGCTAGGTGCGTCACATACTCCTGGTTATTTTCCAGTAATTTTTTGTTATCAAAGACAGAAGCGGGGATATATACACGGGATTGTGCTTTGTACTCTATGCCCCTTTCCGTCTTTACCTTGTAAACCTCTACTTTGGTCTCTCCT
>QWCT01000904.1_pt1 | contig 17502 bp, 13 predicted proteins | sample 1972681 | NCBI WGS metagenome assembly QWCT01 (sample SAMN09866701, study PRJNA288562) | Human oral metagenome isolate pre3_saliva, whole genome shotgun sequencing... | isolation source: mouth | host: Homo sapiens | place: USA: California | reverse complement strand
ATCAAACGACAGCAGCCGCTCCTTATCCTTCAGGATCAGATCATACGCCGAAATATCATCCGACAGATCCGAGCCGCGCCTCAGACTGCTGTCCACCGCACGCCCCGTCTTCTTGTCAATGCTGAAATAGCCCGCGTGTACCTTCTCTACAGGCACATCGTCCAGATATTTCATATACGCAGGGTCAAAAATGTCGCGGTTTTCGTTCATCACCGCGCGGTACTCCTCCTCGAAGATCCGCCCGTACTCCCCGAGCACGGCATTTCCGTCTGCATCATACTGACGGTACTTCGCCACCTCGTCGATGAAAAACAGCGAAAGCGTCTTGATTCCGCGCGCGAGCACCGTCCCCGCAGCGACATCTAACAAAACGCTATCTTTGATACAATGTGCTTTTCTCGAATATGTGTCTCGACACCCGAAAAAAGGCTTGATTTCAGTGCTTTTGCGGCTTTCAGAGGGCATAAACCGGCCTGCGAATCTGCTCCGATATGCTGTTGCTGTAGCTATGCTCATTCCGGCTGCGCCTCCTTTCCGAACCCCCTAAAGGGCAATCCTTAAAAAGTATGGGTATCCTTAAATTGTGTAAGGAAACCTTAAAAGGTTTAATTCTCGTGCCTATTCAGACCTCATATACAAATATGAGTCCCTGTCCGGATACTCATACGGGAAGGGAAGCTCGCCCTTTGGAATTCTCCGATAGCCTCGCTTTTCAAAGAAGCTGTGGCAGTTCGTGGCAACAGATGGTGTGTCGAATACAAATGTCCGCAGCCCCTGTTTCTTTGCGAACTCCTGAAGCGTCGCATAGAGCTTTCCGAGAATCCCCTGTTTCCGGTAATCTGCCCTGACAAAGCCCTTTTTCAATACTGCATTTCCATTGCCTTTATTCATCAATGCTAAGGTGCCAATGACCGTATCACCCTCAACAGCCAGCCAAAACTCACCACCATCCTTTTCATAACATATCGGGATGTCCAACAGGTCAGGCTGCTCCTCAAGTGAGAGATTGATCTTTGCTTCGTTATTCTGGATGTCCAGAATCAGGTCGATGATCTGCAGTTTATATTTTTCTTGGTATGTGATTATTTGCATTTCAAGATACCAACTCTCTTATATTTGCAGCTCTGACACAGCGAACAGAACTGCCTTCCCGCTGATCTTAATACGTCCGGTTCCTGTCAGCTCGCAGTACAATGTGCCTCCGCGCTTTGACGCTTGATACGCCACAATATCTTTCTTACCGAGCATATGCGACCAGTAATCTGCCACTTGGCAATGTGCCGAGCCGCATACCAGATCTTCTGCAATGCCGCACTTCGGTGGAAAACTTCTGGTTACACAGTCCGTTTCCTTGCCTCTGGCTGTGGCGTTATGTAGCCTTCCGGGAAGCTGCTCGATCAAGGTCTGATCCGGCTGCATCTCGCGCACCGTTTCTTCCTTATCAAATACACAGATCAAGTCCATAGCCAGCAGCGCTTTTGACGGACGTGCTCCGAAAGCCTGCTCCATTTCATCGGTCACTGGGATCTCCTGCAGGTCATAAGTCGGAAAGTCCATCTCATAAAGATCTCCCTTTTTAGCGACCGTAAGCTTTCCACTCATCGTATTGAACTCGACTGTATCAGAGTCCTTGTCGTAATAATTCAGAATGACAAAGGCCGTAGCCAGTGTCGCATGGCCGCAGAGATTGATCTCATCCTTGGGAGTAAACCAGCGCAGATGATATCCTTCCGGCTCCTTTACCACGAAGGCGGTCTCCGAGAGATTATTTTCCAATGCTATATTTTTCATCAGCTGGTCATCCGGCCACGTGTCAAGCACGCAGACTGCTGCCGGATTTCCGCTGAACACCTTATCTGTAAAGGCGTCTACCATATACTGCTTCATCTTTTCATCCCTTTATATACGGCACAATCACATCGTAGAACTTCTTTGTCCAGTCAGCATGGAAGTTTGCCATCTGAAGCCAATCCGTCTCATTCTCGATGCTGACATTATTCAGCTGAATGAACACCTTTGACGACTTAATGTCATCGCCACGGTTCCACTGAAGCGTCGTACCCAGTGCCGATTCGATTTCTGCTTTATGCGTGTACAGGCTGTCAAAGGCGTTCTTGTTTTCCTGCTTATTACCTCTGCCAAATACGACCTCTGCCCGCGCTGCATCATAGTTTGCTACGCAGCACAGATAAAAACCGCCGATTCCAAAGAAGCCATTGATCCAGTTATCCCTTGACGGACTCACATTGGAGAAGGAACCATCCTCACCGTGCGCCTTCTGGATAATCGGAAGCGCGTAAGTCCAGTATTTCCTCCGGAGCTCATGACGGCTACCCGGCTCATCAGCATTGGCTTCATTCTCATCACGCAGGTAGAATACCAAGTCTGCCGGATCTTCATCATAGAGCTTGAACAGGCGACTCAGAACAGAAAGTTTGCTCTGCGTGCTGGTGTTAGTCCACACATAGATGCCATCGCCGATTTCCAGTGATTTTGTAAACGCGTCCGGATTCGTATTGAAGTGGAGCGCAATATTCTCCTCCTCCGACATTGCCAGCTTTGTGATGATAGCCTTGTCCTCAGCATAGAGAATCTGGATAACCTTCTGGAACATCTCCACCCAGCTCGTTACTGGCTGCTCGGTGTTCTTAAAGGTAAACTTGGCAATCAGACGTCCTGTCAGCTCGCCCTCATCCTCAAGCGTATAAGTATCAAGCTGCTTTTCTTCCGGTTTATATTCTGTAACCGGTGCCGCCCAGATGGTCAGAGCTCTGCCCATGAGATATTCGCTGCGCTCCTCCAGTTCTGCAAGCGTCCACTTATCCTTCTTAGCGATCCAAGTATTCATGCGGATACCGCTATCATCGAAGCCGTTCTGCATGGTTTTCTTTTCAGTGAAAGAGCTATTGCTGTACTTCGAGTTATAGGCAGTCAGCGTAAGGTTTGCCATGCGATGAAGCCACAGTTCATGTATCTGCTCATAATCATCGCCCAGTTCCTTTTGCCATACCGGCGTCAGGTGCTGCGGCATGATATGCTCAATCGAATAAGTGCCATCATCGCAGTGACGATATACATCCTTATCCTCCGAAGTACCAAAATTCTCGAAGCGCTCAAGAATATAAATCTTGTTCTTGCTGTTCATAAGATAAACAGGCCGCTCTACAAAAGCCGCTTTGAATTCCTCATCATCCGGGAAGCGAGCACGTTCCTTCTTCGATAGAAGGGCATATTTGAGCTTCTCGACATAGTTATCCTCGGTGCCGTCGTACCGGACGATCTCCCTGTGCAGCATAAGAAAAATTTTATTCAGAGCATTTGTCGGCAGGTCGCACATTGTCCTGCGGAACAGATAATTCTCTGTCGTCAAGAAAATCTCTGTCACCTGTGCCAGCGTCAGCTTATTTTCGTTATACAGGCGCAACACCCCAAGGAAGTATGGCCTTGTTACAGTCGTCTCCAGACGGTTCAAGCGGTCGATGCAGGCATCCAGTGCTGCACTGCCGGAATTGCCATCAAGAAGAATCTGGTAGCGCTTCGCATAGGCCAACATCTCAGCGAGCAAAGGCTCGGTGTCGATCTTGCTGAGCTCTACGAAGTCCTTAAAATTGATATAGATTTTCTTCTGCTGCGGGATGGCTTGCTGCTTTACGCTCAGGTAGTCCCGGATAAAGGCGCTCACATCATACTTTGTGCAGACCTCGATCTTGTTCCAGTATTTCTCGTAATATTCCTCCTGCTCCTTGGAAGGCAATTCCATCAGGATAAAGTTCCTGATCTTGTCGCCTTCACTGAGGTCAAGACCGGTTGAGTTCAGGCTCTCAAAAATGAGCTGCGGATTGTCATCTTTATCCAATCGAATGTTGATGATCTCCAGACAACAGATCGCATCATAAAGCTGGTCGATGGTTATTTCCTGCTCCTGAATCCGGTCATAGAAATAATCGTAGTTCACGGTCAGATTGGACTCACGGATGTGCTCCGTCGGATCAGAGAACAGCTTTCCGAATGCCGTCTGGTCATTCTTTACTGGCTTGAGCTTGATGCGGGTATCCTCCGGCTTCCACTTGTCCACGAGATATTCCTCGAAAATCCGCTGTTTCAGATTGGCGGTTTCCGGCACAATGACGCCCTTATCAATCAGGTTATACATGGCAAGAAACAGCAGCGATACTGTCGTGAGGCGCTGCTGACCATCGATGATCAGGAATTCCTCATTGTGTCCGTCCGGATTGTAAACGGAAACGAGGCTCCCGAAAAAATGACTCTTCCGTTGTCCCTTGATGATTTTTACAAGGTCATCGTACAGCTGCTTGCAGTTCTCGGTCTTCCAGTCATAGTTTCTCTGGTAAACCGGGATGACAAAGCGCTTGTCAGAGCCCTCCATGTATTTAACGAATTTGCATTCTGAACCTTTCATATCGTTTTATTCCTCCTCGTCTACAAAGATTCCCGGAACATTCTGCCGGATATATTCGACTTCGTTCTCCACGCTGGTTCTTCCGCACTTTGACAACGAGGCCTTCAGTTTCAGTTTTCCGGTGCTGCCGTCCTTCACGACATACTCCGGATTTTCTTTTATGTATCGTGCTGACTCACGTGAGAAACCATTTCTCTGAAGAAGGATCGTCAGCGGATTCGTGGTGCCGTATTCTACATATTCATACCAGTTATTGGCGTCCAGCTCATCATCACCCTTAATTCGTCTAAACTCGTTAGAGAAGCGAAGGAAGTAATTCGATATGCTGAATAGGACTATGTTTTCAATAACCTCAAGCGTGTCCGCAAACACTATATTGCGATGGAGCAGTGAGGTATCGTCATAAACACCCTTGGTATATCTGTTAATCCAGAAATCTTCCGGATTATCACGGTGATGCCTCAAGGCCGCTTTCATAATGAAATTCAGGCCGTTTCCTTCCATCCACTGGCAGAGGATCACAGCATACCAAGTTCTGAGCGACTCTTTACCCAGTGTGCTTGATTCATAGATCGACCACTGGAAAACACGACTCAGCTTGTTCAGGAATCCCAGCACTACCTTATAATCGAACCGTCCATCAACGACATCCGGATAACGCAGGCCATCACTTTTTATAGCCATAATGAGACGTTTTGTCTGGTCAACAGATGTATTTATATCGTCATCCGGGATGGTTTCCGTTTTCTTGAATTTCTCGCGAATGTTCTTCTCTTCCTCATCCGTCAGGAATGGCTTAAACTCTCGGCGGACAAGCGTGTCCTTATCCTCAACAATGTCCCGGAGAAGAATCAGGCCAAACTTACGCATCATTATGTAGGATTCTTCCGATTGAAGAGGATCTCCATTATCATTAACACGCTGTGGAATTACAGAGCTGCCGCTTTTGAGGATTTCGGCCACATACTTTTTCTCAACCTTTTTGAGAACCTTCGGATTTGTAGCGATGGAAAGCACTTGCTCAGGCACCTTCTCTTGTAGCATCCTGACATAGTCGTCCGCTTTTACAGTCTCTTCCTCGTCGGTAACGAAATATACATTACCAAAGAGATTGAAACTGATTCTGCCGACACGACCTATCAGGTTTCTGAAATCGACCGGCTCCATCTCGCTGCGAAATATCTTGTTATCTGTAATGAAGAGATTGTCTGCGGGCAAATTAACGCCCTCCAGCAAAGTGCTGGTGCAAAACATAATCGTTATGTGCCCTTCCTGAAACAGCGTCTCTATCCTTGCACGAATCGAAGCAGGCAGATATCCGATATGGTAAGCGATGCCCTTGCGGATCATGTCGGCAAGGAAATAGTCGCCATGAACTTCCTGACGGATGTCTTTAGACAGTGTCTCCAGCAAAGGATCATTCTTTATACCGTCATACCCAACCGCGTCAGAAAATCTCCGAGCAGCATCAATGGCCTTATTCCTGCCATTGAAGTAAACGATAGTCTGCTTCCGTTTATCCTCCGGCAGGTCTTTGTTCATTTTTTCAAACTTCAACAGGATATCCGTAAGGTTAGCATTCCTGCCACCTCGGTCACGTATATTCGCAACATGAATTCGATTCCCGTTATGCTCGTTATAAACCTGAATCTCGTGATTCTTCAGGTCTACGAGGAACTTCACCTGTACGACCGGCGAGTATGTAATCGCCAACTTGCTATCATCACCCGCTTCTATATCCGTCATCATTCTAAGATAAACCTGCGGATTAGGGATGTTTGGTGAGGCGAAGATAAAGTGCGGCTTGTGCTCGCGCTTAAGGAGCATATCCACGACCTTATAATAAAATGGAGCACGGCTGTTCTTGCCGGATAGCTTATGCGCCTCGTCAATAAACAGGTAATCTATCTGTACCTTCGGCTGACTGATCAGCAGGTAAAGTAAGCGCTCCGGTGTAAGAACAAAAATATAATTGTGTTCCTCCTCCAGCGCAATATCACTGGCCGCCGTTACAACTCGATAATTGCAGCGATCAAGGTAGTTTATTTTCTCAAGGTTTCCATTCTCGCCGAGATCGTCGATCACCTTGCCACGCACTTCGTTAATCAGTGCCTTTGTCGGGACAATCAGGGCATAGTTCTTCTTCGCCTCATGAGTGACCTCATACTTGATGAACATGCGCATGATGAAGGATTTACCCATAGAGGTCGGTGCGGAGTAGCTGAAGCAGTCATCCGTCAGGTGATCGTATGCCGCTTTCTGCGCAGCAAAGAATCTCTCGTCCGGTTCCGCAGGGATAGTAAGATAGTCATCCCTGAACTCGGAAAAGAAGCGTTCCAAGGTGGTAATATCCTGATATTCCGCATTGATATGCTCCACGCCTTTATGGTTTCCTATGCTGGAAAATACATCTCCGGCATAAAGCTTGATCAGCGAGTCCTCCGGATAGAGCTCATTCAGCAGAATTACAATTTCCTGCGCCCAGATTTTATGCGCATTTGCCTTTTCAGGATCATTGGACTTTGACAGCAGGTCAGCAAAGCGTAGTGCATCGCGTTTTTCCTTCTGGTCAAGCGGCAACGGCTCCTTCTTGTTGAGCTGAAGAAGACGCAGGGCATAGTTATACAGCACCTTTTCGTGGAGCTTATTCAGGTATTCATTGCTTTCGATGTCGGCAAAAATGGCGGCACCGAGTGTTCTCTTTTCACCGCTCATAGGTCAACATCTCCATCCAATACATGCTGCATTATTGTTTTCTTCTCGGCTTCCGCGTCATTCAACGGAAGCAAGTAGAAATAGAATGCATGGTTTTCCAGCCCGCAGTCCTTTATTTTCTGAGCGATATAGTCAGCGTGTGCCTTCGCATCCTGCTCCATTTTTTCTTTTATAATTTCCTTGACCTCATCATCTGTATGGCCGGTTGTAATAATTCCCAGATCATAGCCAAGGAACACTCCGTAGGAAGTCTCGTAGCTTGATTTCTTGCCTTCCTCCGGAACTACAAATTCTTTTAACACGGCGAGGTCTTTTTCATCATAGAAGCGGTCGAGTACAGTCTTTTCTATCATGTAAATTTCACTGTCCTCATGTGCATCGATCTTTGCAATAGCCTCAAAAGCCTGATCGATAGCGTCCTTGATGTCGCCCACAATGTGTGATGCCCCAAAGACCATCTGGTTATAAAGCGCACTGCTGCCGTCTGCGCACAGGAAATGAATGCCGTCTGCCTCGCTCATGTGTTGGGCAGCATCTGCACTCAGCTCGATCTTGCTCAAGAGCTTGTAGGCGTTGAGTTTCTCTTCGAGGAAGGCGTAGATCATAATCTCGCCGAGCTCATTTCCGGTGCCCTTTGCGTCTGCTGCGCCTCGCTTGCGCATAATGCGTAGAGCTTGCTGCATAACGGCATCCAGATTTCCAGCTTTCTCATACTGCTCCTGCCGAGCCCTCGAAAAAACGTAGCGTCCGATGTTCAGCATCGTGAACTTCTCCAAGTCGGAGATTTTTATCTTGCCACTTCGGACATTAAGGTAAAAAAGGCGCAAAGATCCCGGTCGAACCATATTGATCTGCTCGTTATGGTCGACCTCTGTAAAGTAATCCTGAAATGTATCATCCTTTACAGTTTTCGTGAGCTTCAAAGTCTTTACGCCTCCTCTTCGTTATTCGTCCTCTTTCTTCTCTCCGTAAGGTGTCGGTTCTTCGGCTACCATCATCAAATCCTGTTGTGGTGTAAAGTCGTAAGTCACTGCCTTCTGCTCCGTACCCGGCATAACATAGGCCTTGCCCTCCGGATTGTAGGTCAGGTTAAATACCAGATCAGACAGCCACTTCTTGAACGACGGATTGTCTTGGAACTGCTTAAACAGCTCCATGTTGTCCGCCATGATGGAAAAGATGACCTGCTGCAGGGCACGCTCGCTTTCGGTACGAGCTTCCTGCTCATCGGAGTTTTTCATAGCGTTCTGGTACTTCTTATCTTTGGACACCATCTCCGGGATGGCCAGAATCTGACGTTGTACGTTATCAGCATCATTCCAGTTGATATTCCCAAACATATCGTTGAAGTCCATGATGATCTTGGAAAGCAGATCCATTTCCGGCTCAACGATGTGGCCAACCTTGCCAGCAGGTACCGGAGCAATTTCTGCGTCTGCGTCCTCCAGTTTGATGGCAATAGCCTCTTGCGCCTCATTTCGATAGCTGGAGAGGTCAATGGTCTGAAGGATGCCCTCCGACAGATCATCATCACGCGGCGACGGAAGTTTTGGTATCAGCAGGTTCAGGAAGATCGATAGCTTCTCCCAGTCGACATTGCCATAAGGGAGAATCGCGCCAAGGAAGCCATAGGTTCGTACAAAGGACTTAGCTGCGCTTTTAAACTTGATCTGATCATCCAGCTCCAGCTGCTTATATACTGCTGTGCAGGCATCCAGAATCGGATCAAGCCTGTCGCGCTCTGCGCCACTCAGGAATAAGTCAACCAGCTTCTCAACGTCGCTGTCATCGTAAACCTGATATTCCTCCATAACGGTGATCAGATCATAGAGCTTGTTAGGATCGGTCTCTCCGGAGAGGATTGTCGTCCTGTAGAACTTCGAGAACGCCTCTTCAATCACCGAAGTCTTGTTTGCGAAGTCCAAAACATATACTTCGTCCTTACCCGGATATGCTCTGTTCAGACGGGAAAGTGTCTGCACCGCAGCAATATCGTAGAGTGGCTTATCCACATACATCGTCTGCAACAGCGGCTCGTCAAATCCGGTCTGGAACATGTCGGCAACAATCAAAATCCGATACGGATCTTTCTTGAACTCCTTCGGAATCTTGGCATCAGGGAAGCCGTTCATCGCAGCCGACGTCAGTGCCGGTTCCTGCCCGTTGTATTTATGATCACCCGAAAAGGCCACTATGGTCTTGTACGGACTGTGCCTATCTGCAAGGCACTTGTTGATGGCATAGTAGTATTCAATGCACCTCGGAATGCTGGCCGTAACCACCATCGCACGAGCCTTGCCACCGATCTTTTTCTTAGCGATAACTTGCTCGTGGAAGTGCTCCACCATCATGGCGGCCTTCTTGGCGATGACGTCCGGATTACCCTCGACAAAGGCTCGCAGCTTTTTCTGCGCACGCTTCTTGTCAAACATTGGATCGTCCTCGACCGTCTTCATCAGCTTGTACCAGCTGTCGATGGTCGTATAGTTGCGGAGCACATCCAGAATGAAACCTTCCTGAATAGCCTGCTTCATGGTGTAGACGTGGAACGGACGATGCTTGATTTCTCCGTCCTCTTCGTAGGGGACACCAAACATCTCCTCGGTCTTATTCTTCGGTGTGGCTGTGAAGGCAAAGTAGCTGGCAGAGGACACGAGCTTGCGTCCCTCCATCATGGCATTGATCTTGTCTTCATTGTCTGCGTCGTCATCCGTGGCAAGGCCGGAAAGAGCCAGATTCATATTGGCGGAGTTACGCCCGCTCTGGCCGGAATGCGCCTCGTCGATGATGATGGCGAACTTGTTATTTTTATGTTCCTGTCCAATCTCGGAAATGATGTACGGGAACTTCTCTATAGTGGATATAATAATGCGCTTGCCGTCCTGAATAGCTTTACGCAGGTCTCCGGAATGTTCTGCCCAGACAACCGTATTCCTCACTTGCATAAACTGCTTGATGGTGTTGCGGATCTGCTTATCCAAAATACGGCGGTCAGTGACTACCAGAACAGAGTCAATCATCGGATGACCGTTTTCTTCAAGACCGATTAGCTGATGTGCCAGCCATGCGATAGAATTGGACTTTCCGCTTCCGGCGCTGTGCTGAATCAGGTATCGCTTTCCTGCTCCGTTTTCCTGCACATCAGCCAGCAGTTTCTCAACGCAGTCAAGCTGATGGTAACGCGGCCATATCTGCTTGATGGACTTCTTCTTGGTATCTTCGTCCACCTCTTCAATGACCTGCGCATAGTTTTCTATAATACGGGAAAGCTTTTTCTTGGTAAGGATATCTTTCCAGAGATAGTCTGTCATCAAGCCGTCCGGATTCGGCGGATTCCCTGCGCCGTCGTTATAGCCTTTGTTGAACGGCAGGAACCAGCTGTCTTTCCCGGCCAGCTTTGTGCAGAACTGGATCGTGGCATCGTCCACGGCAAAATGCACCATGCAGCGCTTGAAGGAGAACAGGAGATCGTGGAAATCTCGGTCTTCCTTATACTGACGCACGGCGTTTTCCGTATTCTGCTTTGTGAGCTGGTTTTTCAACTCCATCGTGATGACCGGAAGGCCGTTGATAAACAGGCAGACATCCAGAGCCAGCTTCCCAGCATCCTGCGAATAGCGCAGCTGCCTTGTCACGCTGAAGATATTTTTCTCATACATGATTCTGGCCTGCTCGTTATTCTCGGTCGGTGTCAGGTAGAACATGATGAGGTCTGCAGGATAGACCTTCACACCATTACGCAGGACATCGATTATGCCGCGCTTAGCGATCTCGCCGGAGAGCCGGTTCAGGAACTGACGCTTCTTCGTTTCGGAGGTGAACACGCCCAGTTTCGTCATTTCCTTCGGCTGTGTGTCCTGCAGGAAGCGGAACAGCCGAGTCTCGTCGACAGCGTACTCTTTGTTATAGTCGGCGTTTGTTCCTTCCTCGTACCCGTTCTGCTCAACCAGCCACTTTACGATTAAGGATTCAAGGCCGTTTTCCTTTGTATTGGTAAATGGCATACTTAATCCTCCTGTTCCTCGGTTTCGTCTTCATCTGAATCAGAACCAATATCAGAGTCTTCTTCCGGTTCCTCTTCATCTACAAACTCATAATCTGGAATTTGGACATTTCTGATATCTGTTGCTCCAGTAATCACATCTAATATCACACGATGCTTCATTTCGTGTAATTGCTCGATCTGCATTTCATAATCTGAAACCATCCGATTTACAGAATCGACGATTCCATCTATGTAATCAGCAATTTCCTCTTGTTCCGCAAGGCTCGGAAATGCAATCAGCAAATTTGCTACCTTATCCCAGCTTCTAAAATCGCTCGTATTTTGACGCACACCATTGGAGATTGCCTTATAAACCTTTGTGTACGCCATCATTTTGAGATAACAAGCCACAAATCGTTTGCTTTGATTGCAAGTACATACATGAACAACAGGTGTGCACATGCCATCAAATTCTGAAATAGCTATTGCGCCATGCCAAGTATCCATGCCATGAATCAATAGGTCTCCCTTATGAACACCCTGATATATATCATCAGAAGATGCAACTAATCCAAGTTTAGAGTCTCCTCTTTTTTTGACGTCCCCGCTGTTTGAACAAATCAGGAGTTCTGCATCTTCAGGAATCTCTCGCTTATGTTTCTGCAAGAGATATTTGAGCTTCGTCTCTTTCCAATCTTTAGGAACTTCATGAAGCCAGTATATCTCCGTAGGCCTCATCTCGGTTTCTGCAAGGCCATGTGTGACGTAATAGCTAATGGCAGATTCCTTGTATTCCTTAAGCAGAGTTATCTCACGCTTTTTAGCAGATATCATTCTGTTAATGAGAGATGTTTTCCAGTTTAAATATGCTACTATTTTGTCCTGCTCATCTTTCGGAGGGAGCGGGAGATTCACATTATTCAAGTAGTCCATTGAAATACGCATGCGCACAGTATTCAATTTACCGGTACTTGACTCATGCATTAATATTCCTTTACCCAAGCCCAGCAAACTACGCTGAAACGGCAAGAGTCTAAACAAATAATGGAAGTACCAAATGTTGCAATTCTCGCTATCTCGTGGATAAAGCGCATAATAGACAGGACTGATTGCACCATCCCATTTGGAGACACCTGCTGAGCCAGCAACAACGTTCATGCAGTTCACAAGCAAGTCATCTTTCCTTGCAACACTGTATTTCGTTAAATCGTCTTTAGGCTTATTCCCACCAGCACCCTCTTTTTCATTTACAGGAACAACCCCTTGGCTGGCCGTTAAAGACAGAATAAAGTCTGTAACAATAGGATTGTTCTTTTCTTTACGAATCTGAAGTATTCTCTTTAACCGGAGCATTTCCCAATGGGACGGAATCTTATCTACCCATTTTTCAGAAACGTCCTGAAATTGGTATTGATTAATCATTAACGTCCCTCCACAATGGTACTCAAAATGCCTTCCGTCTCAGCTTCCACATTCCGTAAATCAGAGACAATGTCATCTAAGCCTCTCAATGTTACATGCTTATAAAAGTACTTTGTGAAGCTCAGTTCATACCCAATCTGAATTTTCTTCTTGTCAACCCATGCATCTGGTGCATAAGGTCTGACTTCTGCATCCATGAAGCCTTCGATCCCACCGGGATATGTGAATGGTATAATTTCCGTATCAGTTTTTTCTTTGTCAGAAACAGGTCGGCCTTTCTTGTCCACGACAATGTTTCCGTTATCATCCACCTGTGGCTGCAATACTGTGATTTTCCAAAATCCGAAGTCGGAATTATCAAAAATTCGACTTATTTCGCTTTCTTCCATCGAAAGGAATATTTGCAAGATTTGCTTTTGAAGTTCTGGTGTTAATTCACAGCTCTTTTTGCCCATGTTTTTCTTCAGCGGGGACTTCAAAGAAGTTGCGTCTATCAACTGAACTTTTCCTTTGCGTCTTTCTTCTTTTTTATTCGTGAGCACCCAGATATAGGTGCCAAGACTCGTGTTATAGAACATGCTTTCCGGCAAAGCTATTATCGCTTCAACAAGATCATTTTCAAACATAAAGCGTCTGGCATTGCTTTCGCCACTTGCGGCATCTCCGCTAAACAAGGAGGATGCATTATGCACCTCAGCAATACGGCTACCAAGGGCAGTGTCCTTCTTCATTTTGGAAATATTATTCAGCAAGAAAAGCAACTGCCCATCACTTGTTTTAGGCAGCATTTGTATTTCAGTTGTATCAGCCAAATATGCATTAAAGCGTGTATCGAGAATATCCTTCTTTCCACCCATCTTTTCGGCATCAGTCTTCCAGCTCTTTCCGTACGGAGGATTCGAGAGCATGAAGTCAAATTGACGTGATGCATTCTGGTCATCGGACAGCGTGGAGCCGTACATGATATGCTCGGCCTCTTCGCCATCACCCTTCAGAAGCATATCGGCTGTGCAGATAGCATAGGTCTCTGGATTGATCTCCTGACCGAACAGGTGAATAGCGACTTCCTTGCCTCGCCTCTTAGCCAGCGTCAAAAGTCTGTCCTGAGCGACAGTGAGCATTCCTCCTGTACCACAAGCTCCGTCATAGCAGGAGTAGGAGGCATCCTTAATTTTGTCTGCAATCGGCATGAAAACAAGGTCTGCCATAAGCTCGACAACATCACGAGGCGTCCAGTGTTCTCCGGCTTCCTCGTTATTCTCTTCATTGAACTTGCGGATTAGCTCCTCAAAGATCGTACCCATGCCGTGGTTATCAAGGCCGGGATGCTTGAGCATGGTCTTTGCCTCGTCCTTATAGATCGGATTCGGGCTCAGGTTGATGTCGGAAGATGTGAACTTTTCAATGACGGCAGCAAGAATATCTGCATCCACCATCGTGTCAATCTGGTTACGGAATTTAAACTTATCCAGAATGACCTGCACGTTCGGAGAGAAGCCGTCAAGATAGGCTTCAAAATCCTTTTTCAAAGTCTGAGCTTTGCCACGACTGGTCAGATCCTTCAGCAGGAAGGGAGAAGCATTGCAGAAAGCCTGTCCCGCTGCATTGCACAACGCAGGCCACTGGTTATCAATCTTCGCTGCATCCAGCTGTTTCTTCATTGTCAGCACTGCCGGTTTTGTTTCTTCCAGCATGGCATCCAGACGGCGGATAACCGTCATTGGCAGAATAACGTCACGATACTTGCCGCGAACATAAACATCGCGCAGGCAGTCGTCCGCGATACCCCATATAAAACTTACTATCTGATTGTCCATCTATTTTTCCTCCGTTTGTCCGTGGCATAGTGCGCCACTCTATATTTTCATTCTATAAAATCTGCTGTCCTAAAAAACGGACTTATTCGGCATCCTGCTCGTCTTTTTCAGTCGCGTTATCATCAGCAGCGCCACCGGAACGAATCCAGTCATCGACCTCTGAGAGTTTGAACTTCCAAAGCCTACCGACCTTGTAAGCTGGCATATTTCTCTTTGAAATCCACTGTAAAATGGTCTCTCTGCCGACGCCAAGATATGCTTGTACGTCTTTTAATGTTACCCATTTTTCAACTTGCAGCTGTTCGCCCACTTTATTACCTCCGTCCTTAAGAGTTCTTTCTCTTGAATCTAACATCTATGTCTATATCGAACATTCGACTACCGGGATAGCAGTCATTTCCGTCACTGTCGACCATGATCCAATGGCAAGTCGTATGCCCCTCAAACGGTCTGATTTCAATGACTACGGAGACTTCCACACCGGCTTTCGGCAGCGTCTCCGGTATTTCAATATAATTGCTTTCTGCCCGTGGCCGTATCTCATCGTGATTAGAAAGATACAGCCTTCGACCGCGCCATGTCTGTGTACCCAGATTTGAGAATTTCCACGTTACCGTCACCATCTCGTACATGAAACCGGAATAACTTCTCTTATGATCCGGTTTGATGTACACCGTGTCGTCCGGGTACAACGACGATATGTGGTGAAATGATCCGGGCTCCTGTTCCGGCTCCTCAAGAAGCTGCTGGTATGTCATTGCCACAATGTCCGCAGCAGTCTCCGCGTCGCTATCTATAAATGCTTTAAACTGAACCGCAAGTGCTCTCCGGAGTGCCTGCGGCTTTTTTTCTGCCGTGGGAGGTATTCCGAAGGCAAGCATCACATCGTCGTACTTGCTCTTGTCGATGATTTTCTCGAAATATGCACGCAGACCGTCCTCATTGAAAGTCTTAAAAGAGCCTTTGAGTTCTTGGGACATCTTTCTCGACCCGTCGTATAGTTTGCGCTCCAACGGTACGTCATCAGACTTCAGTCTGGCACCCGGCTTATGGCTGAAGTAATTACTACCCGCCTCAATAAAGCAGAACGAAACGAAGATGCCACTATTCCTCCTGCTGGGATAGTACATCTGTGCGTTTGTGCTCGGAAATATCCGGCTGAAATACTCGCTTAATTCCAATCGAATACCTCCTCTCAAATCTTGTCCTATGTTTTGTCCTATGTGTCCTATGTTAGCGGTCAAGCCGTCTCATTTTGCCATGCGAAACTATATACAGGTAGGCAAGTGAGAGGCAAAAGCCGACAATGCGAGACCTTAACTATTTAATTATACACGAAAAACAAGGTCGTGTCAATAGTCGATGGTTATAAACTCACATAAACCGACAAAGAACCACTTCGCTATTCTACCACACCATCAAACCTTTGGATACATCCCCTGATCAAGGATGAGTTCAGTTTCCAAAGGTGGTGCAAATAACGCAGCTGACTTCTGAACGGAAGGCTGAGCAGGAAGGAGATGAGAACTGTGACTAAAGATGAACGCGAGAACTGGATCATCAATATCGAAAATACCGCTTCTACGATCAGCTCCCAACTGGGATCAGCTGTAGTTGACGGAGTATTGCAGCGATACGGCGCTAACTGCGTCGAAGACCTGAATCCGTGTGATCTGCCGGACGTATTCAGCGAATTATACGCCATCGAAGCGGATCTCAGATAAAGGTTAACGCCCTGAGCAAGGAATTAAAAGGCTCACCGCTATGGTCGCTCACCCGGCATGCAGAGTGGCTCGAACGGCCATAGCGGTCACAAGTAAATAAAACCCAATCTACGAGCGTGATTGGCAACTGAAACGGATTTATTTCCCGTTCCGGTCGGCCTTTCACGCTCTTTTTCATGAGGCCTCCGGTTCGGGAACCACTCGAAACTTGGAGGTTTCAACATGAAAAATAATGAAAACGAAAGTAAACAGAAGACCTATTTTATCTACGTTCGCAGCACCGGCGAGAAGGTGCCTGTCAGCAAGGCGCAGCACGACGCTTTCTATAAAGAAGCTGACCGTATCCGCCACAAGGAACAGAATCACGGACGCTGCATGTGCCCTTACCGCTTCATCTGGAAGTGTGACGGTGACTGCATCGGCTGCGAATATCACGCTGCAGGCGACATCACGTCGCTGGATCAGCCTCTTCCGGACGGCAACGGTACCATCGGCGACTATATTCCTGACCGCAGCAAGCCTATGGAGGAAGTCATCGCCGACCGTATGCTGCTGGAGCAGCTCTTTGCGAGGCTCCGTGAGCTCGACCCAGAGGCCGATACCATCATCCAGCTTTGGAAGGATCATCCGGAGGGCATCTCTGACCGCGCCATTGCAAGGGAGCTCGGTCGCCCGCAGAAGACCTTCGCTGACCAGATGAAAAAGTATCGCACTGACCTGCGCAGGATCACCGGCGACAAGTAATACCCAGACCACGAACCACACCTTTTCCGGTCGCTGTCCCTCTTCGAGATGGTGGCCGGAAAACTTTTTTATTTTTCCTCCGCTCAAATCGGCTGCTCATCTCCAGTGGAAGGTGAAGGCAAGAGAAAACCGGTCTTCAGAAAGCGAGGTGAACAGAATGTACCGCAGTTACGCAGACACCGGCGGCAATGTGGCCGAAGAGATCAAGCTTCTCAATACCATCAGCCATGTATCCGCCAGACTGGCAAGGAACCTCTCACTCCTTGCCGCAAGCCAATCCGAGGAAGGAGGAAAAGAGAATGTCAAAGATTGCAGAAATGGCACATACCATCGAAGAGCTCCGAAGCGCTGCTGCTTCTATTAATGCCGCAGCCGACTGGCTCTACCAGCAGTTTTCCGGTGACGACGCTCTTGTGCAGGAAGTTCCCGCCAAGGCAGAGCCGAAGCCGGAGATCAAGCTGGAGGACGTAAGAGCCGTCCTTGCTGAGAAGTCCCGCGCCGGTCATACCGCAGAGGTGCGCACCCTGCTCAAAAAGTATGGTGCCGCAAAGCTCTCCGCTGTCGATCCGGCAAAGTATGATGTTGTATAAATAAAGTTGACAACTTCTTCGCAAGGATTTTAGATAAAGTCAAAGAGGAGAAGGAGAGGTCACAATGGCGGCAAACAGGCAATAC
>QWCT01000872.1_pt1 | contig 17661 bp, 15 predicted proteins | sample 1972681 | NCBI WGS metagenome assembly QWCT01 (sample SAMN09866701, study PRJNA288562) | Human oral metagenome isolate pre3_saliva, whole genome shotgun sequencing... | isolation source: mouth | host: Homo sapiens | place: USA: California | reverse complement strand
TACTTCTCTTAATTCTTTTACCAATGCAGCTGTAATCTCTGCCATTTTACTTTCCTCCTCTATTTCTTTATACGAGAATATTGCACGCCATTCGCACAATTTTCTTCATAAAAACAATCCCTTCTGTCCAAAGCTTAAACAAGAGGTTCCAGGCTTCGCCTGCGCCACTTATTAAGAATCAAAGCACAAAAGGGAGGTTCAATATCTTATTCTTCCTCTTTGGAGAAGTCTTCTTCGCTACTTGCTAAAGCGGCCTCTTCCTCAGTCATGTCGCCCTGCTTTGCTTCAATAACGGCATCTGCCATCTTAGCAACAATCAACTTAATAGCACGAATAGCATCATCATTACCCGGAATGATGTAATCCAACTCTTCCGGATCAGCATTGGTATCGGCAATACCGAAAAGAGTAATTCCTAAAGAGTGTGCCTCCTGAACGCAGATCTTCTCTTTCTTCGGATCGATAACAAAGATAGCATCCGGAGTCTTCTTCATATCCTTAATTCCGCCTAAGTTGGCCTCAAGCTTAGCCCACTCCTTCTTTAAAAGAGTAACTTCCTTCTTCGGAAGAACATCAAATGTTCCGTCTTCAGCCATCTTCTCGATATCCTTCAGTCTCTGGATTCTGGAACGGATGGTCTTAAAGTTGGTAAGCATACCGCCAAGCCAACGCTCATTTACATAGAACTCACCGCAACGAAGTGCCTCAGCCTTCACAGCATCCTGCGCCTGCTTCTTGGTTCCTACGAAAAGAACGGTCCCTCCGTTTGCTACGATCTGAGAAAGAGCATTGTAGGAATCATCAACGAGCTTTACAGTCTTCTGTAAATCGATAATGTGAATTCCGTTTCTCTCTGTGTAGATGTAGGGAGCCATCTTAGGGTTCCATCTTCTGGTCTGGTGTCCGAAATGTACACCGGCTTCCAATAACTGCTTCATTCCAATTGCACTCATTTTATACCTCCTTGGTTTACCTTCCCTTATATGCTGTGTGCAGACCGAAATCATCTCAAAAGACACCGTCGGTTTTTCATATAAGGTGATCATTTATTGACTGAATAATGCACAAGGCATAATCCCTCGTCCGTCCTAAAATAGGCAGTAAAAAACTCGCCATAAAAAGACGCAGAGACTACTATAGCAAAATAGTCTCTGCTTTGCAATAGGGATAAGAACATAATCTATTCTTATTTTTATGCCATAATCTCCCCTTCTTTTTTCTCTCCGCTTTTCGCATCCTTCGGCTTTTGCCAAGTCATATAATCACAGTCCGGATATCTTGAGCAGGAATAGAAAATTCTTCCCTTTTTACTTCTTTTCTTTACACACTCCGCACCGCAGGTCGGACAGAGAAAGCCTGCATATTCTACATAGGGCTTCGTGTTCTTACAATCCGGGAATCCGGGACAGGCAAGAAACTTTCCGTGAGGGCCGTATTTCAAGACCATCTTTCTGCCGCATTTATCACAGACTACATCTGTTTCCTCATCCTTAATGCTTACCTTCTCAACCTCTTCCTTTGCCTTTTCCACTGCTGAGGAAAGGTCCGGATAGAAATTCTCCACAATGGTTTTCCAAGCGGTCTCTCCGACACTGACGGAATCCAAAAGGGATTCCAAATTCGCCGTAAATTCCTTGTCTACAATTCCAGGGAAATTCTGAGACATCATCTCATTCACCGCATTTCCCAGTTCCGTAACAAAAAGATTTTTCTTTTCTTTCCCCACGTATCTTCTTAATAACAAGGTACCTATTGTCGGTGCATAGGTAGATGGTCTTCCAATTCCGCCCTCTTCCAGTGCTTTAACAAGAGAAGCCTCTGTATAATGTGCCGGAGGCTGGGTAAAGTGCTGTTCCTTCAGCCATTCTTTTACCGCAAAGCTGTCTCCTTCCTTTAGAGGAGGGAGCGCAATATTCTTCTCATTTTTGTCCTCTTCCGACATATACACCGCAAGAAATCCTTCAAAGCGAAGTCTGCTTCCATTAATTGTAAAAATATAATCCTTCGCGGATAGTTTAATGGTTTCCGTTTCATATACGGCACTTTCCATTCTGGAAGCCACAAAGCGCTTGTAAATCAGCTGATACAGCTTGTATTCGTCTTTTCCCAGACTGTCTTTTGCTTCAAAAGGAGTAATTTCCAGATAGCTCGGACGAATTGCTTCGTGAGCATCCTGTATCTTTCCTTCTTTCTTTTCTTCAGCCTGCTTTTTCTGACAGTACTCTTCTCCATATTCTGCGCGTATTTTTTCCAAAACAGCCTGGTGCGCTTCATCAGAGATTCTTGTGGAATCGGTTCTTAAGTAAGTAATCAGTCCTACTACACCTCTTCCCTTAATCTGTACTCCCTCATACAAACTCTGGGCAATCCGCATGGTCTTTTGTGTCGGAAAAGATAACAGCTTTGCCGCTTCCTGTTGCAGGGTTGAGGTTGTAAAAGGAAAAGGAGCCTTCTTTCTTCTCTCTCCCTGCTTCTTTTCCACAACAGTCAGCTTGCTCTTTCCTATCTCCTTCAAAATAGAAGCAACCGTTTCCTCCTTATCCAAGGGAATACGCTTATCTTTCCCGTAGAATGAAGCGGTAAGTTCTTTCTTTCCAACAGAAAATAAAGCATCTAAACTCCAGTATTCTTCAGGAACAAAGGCTGCAATCTCCGCCTCTCTGTCACAGATCATTTTTAATGCAACAGACTGCACGCGTCCCGCCGAAAGACCTTTCTTGATTTTCTGCCAAAGTAAAGGACTAATCGTATAGCCCACCAAACGATCCATTACCCTCCTGGCCTGCTGCGCATTGACCAAATCCATATCAATCTCTCTCGGATTTTTCAAGGCATTCTTTACCGCATTTTTAGTGATTTCATTAAAACTGATTCGAGAAATCTTATCCTCGTTATTGGCATCCTTTAAGAGTTCCTTTCGCAAATGCCAGCTGATTGCCTCTCCTTCTCGATCCGGGTCAGTTGCCAGATATATTTTATCCGCTTTTTTGGCTTCTTTTTTTAACTTACTTAAAAGGTCTCCCTTCCCGCGTATGGTAATGTACTTAGGCTCATAGTCATTTTCCACATCCACACCCAGGGAACTTTTTGGCATATCAATTAAATGCCCCATTGTGGCATCGATGGTATAGGATTTTCCCAAAAACTTACTGATGGTTTTTACTTTTGCCGGAGACTCTACGATAATTAAGTTATTGCTCATTAAAAAGCTATTCCTCCTGTTCAGAAACGAACATTTCTTTTATTAAGACTATTCGCTGAGATTTATAAAATTGTCGTCAATATAAACGATGAAGAAAAAAAATGCAAGACTTAGATTCTGTTCGTCAAAATCTTTTCTTTCTATAATAGGAGCTTGAAAAACATTCACAATATCCTTCTATTTCCATTTTAACCAATACACTATAGAGACTTTGCAAGGGGATTTCAAGCTCCTTATATAAAGCATCAATATGCTTCCCTTCTAGATCCAAAGCATTATAAATCCGTTTTTCTTCTCCCTTCAGATTCGGCTTTTTTTCATTATCCTTCCCCGCTTCTATAGAAAAACATGATAAGATATCTTCTTTTGAAAGGCAGAGGCTTGCTCCCTCCATCAGCAGCTTATTACAGCCTCTGGATAAAGGATCTGTAATTCTTCCCGGAACAACAAAGACCTGCTTCCCCTGCTCCAAAGCTCTATCCACCGTGATAAAAGTGCCGGAACGCTCCTTTGCTTCCACTACAATCAAAATATCGGAAAGGCCGGCAATCAGACGATTTCTAGCCACAAAATGATGGGGTAAGGGAGGGGATCCTTCCGGATACTCGCTGATTATTCCTCCTTCTTCTTGAATTTTAGAATATAATTTTTTATTTATTGCCGGATAACAGATATCTACACCACAGCCCAGGACGGCATAGGTTTTTCCGCCTCCCAAAAGCGCTCCTTCATGTGCTGCGGTATCTATTCCGTATGCCATTCCGCTAATAATACTGATTCCGTATTCCGACAGCTCTTTAGCCAAAGTTCTTGCTACCATTTTTCCGTATTCCGTACCGTCCCTTGCACCAATTATTCCTACCGTCATCTCAACCGGATCCGGAAGTCTTCCCTTTAGGTATATACAGCCCGGACTCTCCGGAATCTCTCTAAGGCGCTCCGGAAAGCGAGAATCAAATGCCGGAATTTCTTCTATTCTATTCACTCCAGCCCCCTTTTAATACAATTTTTCTTCCACTGTACGATAGCTTACTGCCTCCGAAAGATGAGGAATTCCGATTTTCTCCTCTCCTTCCAGGTCGGCAATGGTTCTGGCCACCTTTAAAATCTTGTGATACGTCCTCATAGAGAGATTTTTTATGGCAAAAATTTTCTTCATAAATTCCTCTTCTTCCTTCCCCAATGTACAATATTTTTCAAGTTCACCCACTCCCATCTGACTGTTCCACTCTATTTTTTCTTCATGCTTAAAGCGTTCCCTCTGTCGTTGCATTGCCTGTTCCACTTTCTTTCGTAAATCATCAGAACAAAGCTTCCCCTCTTTTCCAAGAGCATCCTCAATGGAAACGGGCGGAAGTTCCATGGAAATATCGATTCTTTCTAAAATAGGTTTAGACAGACCTCTTTGATAAGTCCGTATCTGAGCAGGGCTACAATTGCATCGATTTCTATCCGGAAAAAAACCGCAGGGACAGGGGTTCATCGCAAGCACCAAGATACAGTCCACATCATAGGAAAAAACCTGTTGCAGACGGTGTAAGACTACTTTCCTCTCTTCCAAGGGACTGCGTAGAGCTTCTACTGTCTCCTTTCTAAATAGGGGTAACTCATCCAAAAAGAGAACTCCCTTCGTTGCTAATGCAAGTTCACCCGGTACGAGATTTCCGTGCACCATTCCCCCAAGCAATGTATTTTGACTGATGGCAGAATGCGGTGCTCGAAAAGGCCTTTCCTCTATCATTCCATATTCCGAAGAAAGACTCCCTGCTATAGAATAGATCTTGCTTATCTCCAGCTTCTCTTCTTTACTAAGCTTCGGAAGAATAGTCGGTATTCTTTTCGCCAGCATACTCTTCCCTGCACCCGCAGGTCCCGAAAAGAGAAGCGCATGCTTACCGGAAGCGGCAATAAGGCAAGCACGAATCCCCGCTTCTTGTCCCACAACATCCTGAAAATCCTCTACTGCCTTTTTTCCCTTGCTTTTTTCTCTTTCATCTTGTAAGCCAATCTTGATTTTCTTCTTAGAAACAGATTCTTCCTTTTTCTCCGCATCGAAATCGTTGCATTTTTCTTTCTCTTTTTTCCATTTTTTCAAATATTTTTGCGGTAATAAAAGAATAAAATCTTCAACCGAGGAAAGGGCGGTTACTTTTATATTTTCACAGTTTCTTGCTTCTCTTTCATCTTCCTTCCCTACAAATACGCCTTCTATTCCGGCCTCCTTCATAGCCATAACCATCGGAAGCACTCCGGGAATATGCTTTATCTCTCCATCTAGACCCAATTCTCCCAAAAAGGCATAATTTTTATAGGGGAAATCCTCTATCTTCTGTGTAGAAAGCAACATGCCGACTAAAATAGCAAAATCAAAAGAGGTCCCTCCCTTTCGTATATCCGCCGGTTGTATGTTTATGGTTATCTTCTTTGGAGGAAGTTCTATTCCGATATTTTTCAGAGCTATCTCCGCTCGGTCGAGCGCTTCTCTAACCGATGGCGAAACATTCCCGACAATTAGAGAACGAGGTAAACCGTTCGATTCATCCACTTGTACCGAAAAAAGGTAGGCATTTAACCCTATCAGACCGGCAGAATATACATTGGCCAGCATAAAATCCTCCTGATTGAAAAAGAATAAAATAAGAATTTGAAAAAAGCTAAGAAAAATGAATTAAAGTAGCTTAAAGATATAAACAGAATATGCAGTGTGTTTCAATGGAAATAAAGATGAATATAAAAGAATTTAGATTTAGATAATTTGAAATACTCCTAAACTCGGCTACTTGAAAATTTAGATATTTAAAAATATAAAATCTCGAAATTATAGCTATAGGAAATTTTAGATATTACCATTCCTATTTCAAGCGATATAAGACTTATATACTATATAAATTATTTTGTGTCAACATTTCCGATTACGAAATTTCCTCGCAACTCTCTACCAAATCTTGAAAATCTGCGGGCATAGGGATGGTAAAGTTTTTTTCAGACAATGGAGACAAAATATCTTCCTTTTCTATTGCAGGAAAAGAAAGAGAATAGGCATGTAAAAGTTGCCTCTTGATTCCCTTATTTTTGTATAGCTTATTCATCTCCCGATTTCCGTATTTATCATCTCCCAGAATCGAGTGCTGCAAAAAAGAAAGCTGAGAACGAATTTGATGGGTCTTTCCGGTTAAGAGCTTAACAGAAAGCAAAGTGAAAATTTGATTTCCATCCCTATACTTATGCAGCACGGAAAAAACAGCGGAAATCTTTTCTCCCTCTCCTTCCGTCTTCTTATAGACCTTATTTTCTTTTTTGTCTTTTTGGATAAAACTCTCCTGCAGTCCTTCTTTTTGAAAATCTCCTGTAACCAAAGCATAATAACGCTTTTCTATTCTATGCTCCTGCATCATTCTTCCTAGACTTTGCAGGGATGCCAAATTCTTTCCAAACAAAATCAGACCTGATGTATTCCGATCTAAACGATTGGCTATACCCGGCCGAAAGGTTTCACGCTGCTTTGTACTCATCTCCCCTTTTTCCAGTAAATAAGAAGAAAGGAGAGAATTAACCGAAAGGGAAGAGCTTTCATCATTCTCCGACAATAAACCTGCCGGCTTTGCAAAAAGAATCAGATTCTCGTCTTCATAGTGAATGTATTTTTTGTAGGAGCTATCCCAGCGTTGTTCAATCTCTTTCCCTGCTGAACTTAAGTTCTTCAAACTTTCTTCCGAGAAGTACAGTTGTACCTTGTCTCCTATTGACAAAAGTTCCTTGCCGCTTGCCCTTTTTCCGTTCAATAAAATATTTTTCTTTCTGAGCATCTTAAAAAGAAAGGAGTCTTTTTGTCCTTTGAAAAACTTTTGCAATAGCTTTATAAGCTTTTGCTCCTTTTCATTTTCAGAAACCTGTATTTCTCGCATCTAACTATTCCATTTCTTCTTACAGTCTTAGTCGTTCCAAAATCAAGTATAGAATTTCCTTAAAAGCCTTATCAGGATAAAATCCGGAATAACCCGGCTCATGGCATAGAAAAGCTTCATGGAAACCCCGTATACCGATAAGGGACGATTCAATACACTATCCATCAGTGCCTGCATTGCCACTTTTTTAGGCTTTGCCATAAAGAAGGACTTCGCGAAACGAAGCTTCCCTTCATTTCCCGCCACCTTGAAAAATTCCGTATCCACAGGTCCCGGACATACTGCGGTGACACCAATCTCTCTTTCCCTAAGTTCTTCTCTTAAGGACAAGGAAAAGGAGTAGACATAAGACTTCGTAGCCGCATAAACAGAAAACTCCCTTTGCGGTAAAAATGCCGCAGCTGACGCAATCTGAATAATTCTGGATTTCCTCCTCATAAACGGAAGCGAATATAGTGTAAAAGCAGTCAATGCTTTACAATTTAAATCAATCATCTTAAGCTGTTCCAATTCGGAAAGTTTCTCCGTCTCCCCCAGTTTACCAAAGCCCGCAGCATTGACCAAAAATAAAATAGAGGGCTTATCCTTCGTTAATGCGCTGCGGTATTCCTCTATTCCTTCTTTCTCCGTTAAATCGTAAGGAAAGAGTCGAGCAGGACAAAACAATTGATTCGCAATCTTTTGCAGTTCATCCTTTCTTCTGGAAAATAGCCAGAATTCCTCTACAGCAGGAATTCTATCCTGTATGGCAAAACAAATCTCTTTTCCAATTCCCGAGCTTGCTCCTGTTATTACCGCTATGTTCATACGCCACCTCTTTTAGATATTGATTATTCCGTCTGTAAGTATAACTCTCAATGCACAAAAGCTGATTCAAATATAAAAGAAAAGCCTAAGAATCATATGCACTTAAGCTTGATTCCTAGACTCTTATCATGCTGCGGGAGATGGGACTTGAACCCACACGCCCAACCGGACACAAGATCCTTAGTCTTGCCTGTCTGCCATTCCAGCACTCCCGCACAACAAAAGGTATACTACCATAATGTTGCGTGGCTTGCAAGAACTTTTTCAAAGAATAAATGTCTTAGTTGGAATCATTCTCCTTAGAATCTTCCTTTACTTCCTCTTCAACCTGTTTTTTTCTTGACCTGCTCGGCCTTCTTCTACTTTTTTTCTTTACTTCTATATTATTGTCCGTTTTCTCCGTTTCCCTTTTTTCTACATCTTTTTTAGTATCTTGGGTTTGCATATCTTTTTTAACAATTTCCGGATTTTGAGAGTCTTTATCCTCGGAATCTTTCTTTTTCGAATCCTTCTTCTTTAGATTCTCCCTCTTTAGATTTTCCTTCTTAGGATTTTCCTCCTTTGGATTGTCCTCCTTTGGATCTTCCTTCTTTGGATCTTCCTTATCTAACCCCGGTTTTTCAGGATTATTCCCCGTTGAAGACCCCCCCTTATCCTTTCTGTCCTTCGAAGCACTTTGCTTTGTTTTCTTCTCTATAGCTCCTTTTTCGGGAACAAGAGGTAACTCTGCCTCTCCGGAAACTTCTTTATTGTCTTTACTTTCTATCTTTTCTTTACTATCTTTACTATCTTTACTATCTTTACTATCTTTACTTTCTGTTCCTTCTTCCGTCTTCTTTCCACTATGCCTTCTTCGGGAGTTTCTTCTTCTCTTCTCTTTCTTTATCTCTGTAATATCTTTCTCCTCTTCCGCTATCAATGCACTTTCTTCCGCAAAAGGCTTTTCCAATCGATCTTCCAAATCTTCTTCCACTTTTATCATGGCTTTTTTTACAGCATCCCAGACATAACGAACTTGATTCGGTGCCGCTTTGAATGTTTGTGCAGTTTCCGTTTTTGGTAATTCTTCTAAGAGTACACTTCCGTTCATGGAGGAAGATTCTTCCTTTTTCACTTCTTCCTCTGCAATAGAGTTTAAACTTCTTGGCAGATTTTCTTCAGAAAGCAATCCATTTTCCGGAAAAGAATGTTCTACATTTTTCTCCGCTAATGCTATATTCTGATTTTCACCATCCAGCTCCGGTGAAGCGTCAAACTCTACTTCACCTTCCTGCTCTACTGTATCCTCCTGCCTTACTGTACCTTCATGCAGTATACGATTTTCCTCTTCCAAGAACTCTTTCAAATTCTCAAGCTCGTTATCTGTCAGTGTATATTCCTCCTCTTGAGAAGGTTTAGCAAGAGGATTCGGGAGGATTTCCACAGGATTCAAATGACTGCTCAAATCGTAATTCACCTGTCTGCCTCTTCTCCAGAATCGATTTCTACTCAAAGTAGGTCTCGTAGGGATATTGTTCATGGTTTCAAAAGCCTCCGTAAGAAGCGCTTTCTGACTTCTTTCCTTGGCTCTTCTGATTCGTTCATCATCATTGGCAATGGAATGGAGGAAACACTCCTCAATCGTTTCCCCAAGAAGAATTTCCGCTCCTCTTAAGCTATGCCAGAAATCTCGAACCGCAGCATAGCCCTTATCCTTGGAAACAATACAAATCTTTTCCCCCGTATCGAGAAACATGCCCGTTGTAGACGCAATATACATATCCAAAGCATTGCTGTGTTGCTTCAAAAGCTTTACCATCCGCACATGGACATTCTTTGCTTTTAAATCGTCCACTACTCCCTTGCTCACAGCAGAATTTTCGTCACTATAATACACTACCAGAGTGTCCTGCTCATTGAGATATTCTACCCCCTGAAACCCGCTGGCATGCGTATTCTCAAAATCAATTAAAATAATCACTTTTTTCTCCTTCCGGGAAGCATAGCACATCAAATAAACTATGCATTCCTATCCGGATTATCTCCTGTCAAAAAACTATAGAAATCACCATCATCTAATTTTCTTAAAATGAATTTTGTTTTTTCCAAAGGATAAGGTACTTCTTCTTCCTTACAATACAGAATTTCCGAAATCATCACCACTGTTTCCGCATTTTCCTGTCTGCTACTTGGAACCAATACAAAGTCTCCTACTGCCAAATTATCTTCCCTACTCCTATAATAATAACTTTTCCCATTCGGTTCAAAAATACAGGAAAGATAAATATGTTCATCTTTTTTTACTCCGTGATGATATAATCCGGAATCAAAAATGGTTCCGAACACGCCGTAATAGGCCAGCGTTTTATGAAAATCCTCCAACAAATCATCCCAGTCATCCGGCAGTCCATAACGATCATACGTTCTTCTAAGTACTTGCCTTTTTCCATTTTCAAAATACAGACATATTGTTATCTTTGCAGAATCATCCGCCTCTTCCTCCGGCAAATCACTTTCACTGAAATTGGTGAAATACCGTTCTATATTTCCCAAAAGATAATCCACTATATTGGGTATATTGTACTCGTGCTTAACCGTGAAAACACCATTGGTAAATTGTTGATACAGGAGCTTCTTGCTCTCTCTGGAAACAGATAAAAAATCTCTGTATTCCACCTCTACACAATTCTCTTCCCTACTGACAGGATTCCAAAAAATCTGCTCCCGAATGTCTTTCACATCCATGGTAAATTCCATAAGGCCGTTAAAGCGTGAATAATCCATATCCGCCGTAAGCTTCGTAATGGCCTCCATCAATTTCTCCCAGTCCTTAGGAAAAACATTGGATCCCTGAAATTCTTTCGCTTCTCTGTTTTTTTCTTTGTAGAAAAGATACCAACGAGAAGAAAGCTTCTGTTCTTTCGAACGGTCCTTCTTCTCTTCAAAATACTGTTCTTTCCACCGGTAAAGATGCAAGTTGTCCAGGCTTTCTAAAAAAGAGGAGGCTGAATCTCTGGAAACATTTAAAACAAGGGAAGGTCCATTGTCATACTCTGTTGAATCATAGGAGTATTTTAATCTTCCATTTTTCATCCATATATTCAGAGAACTCTCTCCCACACCCAGACCGTCCAACTTTAGGTTCAGATATTCCAGCATGTGCTTCCTCCTTTCTCCTGAATAATTTTATTATACAATATTTGGGATACTTGAAAAGAAATATATTGGAAAATTGAAGAAATTGAATCAAAAATAAAATAGCACATTAGAAAAAACACAAAGTTTTTCTATCTTGCTTTTTCCTAGACGAAAAAAGCTCCAAATCCTTATATTCATAAGAATCTAGAGCCTTCAGCGACGAGGATGGGACTTGAACCCACAACCCACGGACGTGAGCACCAACTTTCCAGGCTGGCCGACTACCATTATCACACCTCGTCAAAACAGCTTGTTCACTTTACCACAGGAGAGGATAAAGTGCAAGCCTTTTATTTAAATCTTTAAATTTTTCTCAACACTCATTAGCTGTTTTCAAGTAAAATCTTATCAACAAGCTCTAAAAACTCTTCTCTTCCAGACTTTGTTTCCGCAGAAAACGGAATCATCATACAGTCTTTCGAAGCCCCGAGTTTTTCACGTATCTCTTTTATCGCCTTTGCGTGTTGAGAGCGCTTCAGCTTATCCATCTTAGTAATGATTACAATTGGTTCATAACCTGTTGCAGCAAGAATCCACTGAAACATCTGTAAATCCATTTCGTTCGGAACTCTGCGAGAATCCAAAAGAAGAATTACCTCTTCGATATCCTCTCCTTCAGAAAGATACCGTCGAATCAAGCGATCCCACTTTTCCTGTTCCACCGGTCCGGTCTTCGCATAACCGTAGCCGGGCAGATCAACCAGAAAAAAGGCATCATTTACAGCATAGAAATTGATAGTTCTGGTCTTACCCGGTGTAGAAGATGTTCTGGCAAAAGACTTTCTCTGTATCAAGGTATTTACAAAAGAGGATTTCCCCACATTGGAACGACCTGCAAGGACAAATTCCGGTTTTCCTGTCTTGGGAAGTACAGACTTAACTCCACAAACATAAGGAAGGTCAACAGAACGAATCAGCATATTATCCCCTCTTTTTGGAGGCCTTTTTCTCTTTCAGGCCATCCTGATTATTGGATTGGAACGACTCATAGCGTTCTCTTCTCTTTTGTGCATCCATGGTAAGACGCGGTTTCGCATGTTCCTCAACGACTTCCTTTGTTATCTCCACATCGGAAATTTCTTCATCAGAGGGAATATCATACATGATATCCATCATCATGCCTTCCATGATAGAACGTAGACCTCGAGCTCCTGTTTTTCTCAGTACCGCCTTTTCTGCAATAGCAGTCACTGCATCATCCCTAAAGGACAGCTCTACACCATCCATCTCAAAAAGTTTCTGATATTGTTTTACCAAAGCATTCTTTGGAACAGTCAAAATCCGCTTTAAACTCTCCGTATCGTGACTGGATAACTCTACATCCACAGGAACACGACCGATAAACTCCGGAATTAATCCAAATTTTGTTAAATCCTCCGGTTGAACCTGCTTTAATACATCATCATAATTATCCTTGTTTTTCTCTACAATTTCCGCACCAAATCCAATAGATCCGGAAGCAATACGCTTTTCAATGATGTGTTCCAGACCGTCAAAGGCACCTCCGCAAATGAAGAGAATGTTGGTCGTATCAATTTGAATCAGCTCCTGCTGAGGATGTTTTCTTCCACCCTGCGGCGGTACGGATGCAACGGTTCCTTCTAAAATCTTTAGTAAAGCCTGTTGTACACCTTCACCGGATACATCACGCGTGATAGAAACATTCTCCGACTTTTTGGTAATCTTATCAATTTCATCAATGTAAATGATTCCAATTTCCGCTCTTGCCACATCGTAATCCGCAGCTTGAATGAGCTTCAGTAAAATATTTTCTACATCCTCTCCTACGTAACCGGCTTCTGTCAAGGCCGTAGCATCTGCAATAGCAAAGGGAACACCCAGGATTTTTGCAAGGGTCTGCGCAAGATAGGTTTTTCCCGTACCAGTCGGTCCAATCATCAGGATATTAGACTTTTGCACATCTATATCCCGTACCTTGGAAGTGATGCGTTTGTAGTGATTATAAACCGCAACAGAAAGAACCTTCTTCGCCTCCTCCTGCCCGATAACATATTCATCCAGAAAATCCTTGATTTCCTTTGGTTTCAATAGATGCAACTCGGAAACATCGCTGCCACTCTCATCTCCCAACATTTCCTCATCAAAGATTTCCTGACAAAGCTCAACACATTCATCACAGATATAGGTATTGTTTAAGCCGGCAATCATTTTTCTGACTTGCTTGGAAGATTTTCCGCAAAAGGAGCATCTTACCTTATCATCCGGTTTCATAGCCATCTCTTATTTTTTCTCCTCTATCTCACTACGTTTTTTGAAAATATGGTCAACAAGTCCATACTCCAGTGCCTGTTCCGCAGACATCCAGTGGTCTCTTTCTGTATCTTCCATAACCTTTTCCACAGGCTGATTACAATTTTCCGCAAGAATCTTGGCAAGGTTTTTCTTTGTACGGAGAATCCACTCTGCCGTAATCTGAATCTCCGTTGCCTGACCTTGCGCACCGCCGGAAGGCTGATGAATCATAACCTCCGCATTCGGGAGAATCATTCTCTTCCCTTTCGCTCCGCCGGCAAGAAGAAAAGCTCCCATAGAAGCCGCCATTCCTACGCAGATCGTAGATACGTCACACTTAATGTACTGCATGGTGTCATAAATTCCCATACCTGCAGTAACGGACCCGCCCGGAGAATTGATATAAAGGAATATATCCTTATCCGGATCCTCCGACTCCAGGAAAAGAAGTTGTGCAATGACCAAAGAAGCCGTATCACTGTTTACTTCATCTCCAAGAAAAACAATACGCTCATTCAAAAGTCTTGAAAAGATATCGTAGGAACGTTCTCCTCTACTGGTAGACTGAATAACATAGGGTATTGTCGTTATATTATGTGGAAATAAGTAATCTTTCATCTGTTACCTCCTAATAGACCTTATTTTCTCTTATATTAACACAGAAATTTATCTTTCCGTTTAAACCGTTGGTTTAAGAAACTGTAAATATTTTGTGAACTGAAAGAGCGGTGTTGTGATAACACCGCTCCATAGGATTATCTACATTATCCAAAAGAATAATTCTCGGATGAGTCCGAAATAGAAGTAAGCCATACAGACTAATACTTTTACTTATACTTCTTCCTTCTCCGCCTTTTCTTCCTTCTTTGTCTTCTTCTCAGCCTTTACAAGCTTTGCCTTTTCAACCAACGCATCAATAGTAGCCTGAATGCTTAACTCTCTCTTGATAGAAGCCTTCTGAGAATCTGTGATAGTCTTTACAAAATCTTCTTTCTTCATACGATACTGATCACTGATTCTCTGTAATTCTTCCTCAAGTTTTTCATCGGAAGCCTCAATTCCCTCTTTTTTCTGAATCGCATCCAGCACCAAAGAAGTCTTGATATTCTGTACAGCAGATGCTCTCATCTGCTCTTTTAAGGCCTGCTCTGTAAGCCCGGTAATCTGCATGTACTGTTCCATCGGAATGCCCTGCTGTTCCATGCGTCTTGCATAATCATAGAACATCTGATCAAGCTGTGTAGCCACCATAGGCTCGGGAAGTTCTACTTCCGCATTCTCGACCACCTTGGCAATAACGTGATTCTCTACCTCAGATCCGGCTCTCTTTTCCTTCTCTTCCTTAATCTGCTTCTTAATGTCCTTCTTATACTCATCCAAGGTATCGAACTCGGAAACCTCGCTGGCAAACTCGTCATCCGCCTTCGGAACCTGCTTCTCTTTAACAAGCTTTACCGTAACTTTGAAGAGCGCTTCTTTACCGGCAAGATCCTTTGCTCCGTAGTTCTCCGGGAAGGTGACCTTAACATCTACATTATCCCCCGCTTTAGCTCCGATTAACTGATCCTCAAAGCCGGGAATAAAGGTACCGGAACCGATAGTAAGAGGATAGTCCTCTCCTCTTCCGCCTGCAAACTCCTTGCCATTTACAGAACCGACAAAGTCAATAGTAGCAATATCGTTCTTCTTAATGGCGCGGTCTACATCAATCATTCTGGAATTCTTTTCCAGCTCTCTATTCAATCTCTCGGTAACTTCCTTGGCAGAAACGGATACATCTGCCTTTTCAGCTTCTACACCAAAATACTCACCTAGTTTTACTTCAGGACGAACAGCAACAGAAGCGGTAAATACCAAATCCTTGCCTTCTTCAAGCTCTTTGATTTCAATTTCCGGACGAGAAACAATATCCAGACCCGACTCGGCAGCTGCTTCAGGATAATGACGATCCAATACTTCATTTAATGCAGCATCATAGAAAACCTGTGCTCCGTAAGCCTTTTCAATCATCTTTCTTGTTGCTTTTCCCTTACGAAATCCCGGAACATTATAACGAGATTTTGTTCTCTGATAGGCACTTTCCACTGCCTTTTCAAATTCTTCCGCAGCTACCGTAACGGTAAGCTTTGCCATGCTTTTCTCAAGATTTTCTACTTTTACGCTCATTGCGCATACCTCCAAAAATATTCTTTCTTTACGAGCCCTGCGCAACTGCTACAAGATCTCATTTTTTCGGGCTCCGTTAAAGCAGAGCCTACGAGGGACAAGTATAGCATTTCTCTAAGATTCTTGCAAGAAAAAGAGGAAAAATCCGCCTCCTGTAAAGGAGGAGAATCCAACCTTCGCTTAGTCCTTCCCTTTAATTTCTAAAAGCCAGATCCGCATTGCTATTTCCGGGTTCTTCCGTAAGTTCTCGGTTGAACCACTCCGGTGCCGAAAAGTTCTCCGCTTCTTCTTTTGAGGGAAATTCCACTTCGGCATAAATCAAGCCTTCCAGCTTTCCTTTAAAAATATCCAATTCAATCTTATATTTTCCGAACGGCAAAATGTAACGTCTCTTTTCAATAAGTCGCCCTTCTATCTTCCCTTTTAGGCTCTCGTATGCCTCAGCTGTAAGAGGAAGATTATACTCCTCTCTTTCTAAAAGCCCCCTCCCTTTATAGGAAAGCATGTAGTGGCTCTCTCCACTCTTTTTTATTGATTTTCGAATTCGTATAACCGGAACAGCACAGAGATAGCCCTGGCTAATATCCCGATAATCAAAATCCTCCAGATGAATGCTGTCTTGCTTTTTTAAAATTTCATCCTTTACCAGCCACTTTCTCTCTATTTCCAGTCCCATTTATACTCCTCTGTTTTTGCTATAGCATTACATTCATATAAAAATTCCCCAAACTAGATCTTCAAATTTTAATCATGAATATCTACATGGTTTGATTATGAATATCTGCGTTATTAATCATATCGTGTATTCCTCCTATATACTACGCCTTCTCAAGGATTATGAAAAGTACAAAAAAGACTGAGCATAGCTCAGCCTTTTTTAATATATTTCTTTAGCGAAATAAAATCTTCAAACTATTTCCTCGAAACGAGGATTTTCATTGAGAATCGCTTCAAAGACAGATTATAGAATTATTCCTCTTCGCTTGCAGCAGCTACATCTACATCAGCAGTATCCTGCTCATCTTCCGGAAGAAGTGCCTTGATGGAAAGAGAAATCTTGTGATTGTCTACATCAAGATCAACCACTCTTGCCTCGATTTCCTGGCCCGGCTCAAGTACATCGGACGGCTTGTTCACATGATCCTTGGAAATCTGAGAAACATGCAAAAGCGCATCGATTCCCTTATCCAGCTCGATGAATGCACCGAAGTCGGTCATTCTGGCAACCTTGCCCTTTACGATCTCACCTACAGCGTACTTGCTCTCAGCATCCTTCCACGGATTCTCGTTCGGGAACTTTCTGGTAAGAGCGATTCTCTCTCCGCTGATTTCCTTAACCAAAACTTCTACTTCCTGTCCCGGCTTAAAGAGCTTCTTCGGATTCTCGATTCTTCCCCAGCTCATCTCGGAGATGTGAAGCAGTCCATCTGCTCCTCCAAGATCGATAAACGCACCAAAGTCTGTGAGGTTCTTCACTACACCGGTACGAACATCGCCTTCTGCGAGCTCAGAGAAAAGCTTGTCGTGCTGTTCCTTCTTCTGTGCAGACATAATCTGCTTTCTGTCACCGATGATTCTTCTCTTGGCAGGATTAAACTCCGTAATAACAAACTGAATATCCTGTCCCTGATATTTATTCAAATCTCTCTCGAAGCTATCGGATACTAAGGATGCCGGAACGAAGATTCTTGCTCCGTCAACTTCAACATTCAATCCGCCCTTTACTACCTGCACTACCTTTCCGGTAAGGATAGCATTCTCTTCGAAAGCCTTTCTTAATTCCTCGGAAGCCTTAGACTGTAAAGCATCTCTGTGAGAAAGAACAACCTGTCCTTCTCCGTCGTTAACCTTCTTAACCTTACACTCAATCTCGTCTCCTACCTTTACAACGGTAGTAAGATCCAATTGGTTGTCTGCACTGTAATCGCTTCTGGTCATGATTCCATCGGACTTGTATCCGATATTCAGTGCAATTTCATCCGGCTTAACATTGATTACCGTTCCTGTTACGATTTCTCCTGCATGAACCGACTTTAACGATTCTTCAAGCATTTGTTCAAAACTCATTTCTGACATAAGTTAGAACCTCCTCTATAATTTCTTTTGGGGTGCTTGCCCCTGCTGTGATACCTACGTTGCGAATCGCTTCAT